>Ga0074193_1000547_pt1 | contig 59620 bp, 46 predicted proteins | sample EPASupsiteHSE605_FD_64523 | JGI IMG/M metagenome (GOLD analysis project Ga0074193, IMG submission 64523) | Bioremediated contaminated groundwater from EPA Superfund site, New Mexico - Sample HSE6-05 | ecosystem: Environmental > Aquatic > Deep subsurface > Groundwater > Contaminated ...
TTGGAACAAAAAACTTAATACTCCCCAAGATCATTTAGCCAAAGTTGCTCTTGAGATTCTGTCCTCTCTTATTACCAGTTCTGCAGCTGAGAGAGAATTTTCTCAGGCAAGGCGATCATTAGGGTTCCAAAGGTTCCGTTTGTCAAAAGACCACGTTGAAGATATTAACATAATTATGGGAAATCCAAGAATTTCTTCAGATTTCATAATTTGAAAGTAAAACACAAAAGAACACTTTGTTTAACATTCTTTCAATGAGAACTTTAATTTATCCTCGTGCTTGGGGGTTATTCTCATCATTAAACAAAAATGATTGTTAAAAAAGGTACTGTCCAACAAAGAACATTTAAAATTGCTTTTTCCAGAAAATTTCGCGAAACGCTCATGAGTGATTTTTATTTGTAAACTTGTGAGCACTCATGCTCGATCAAAAGGGCAAAAAACTCGAGCATGAGTGGTGCGCGGAATTTTAAAATCGCTCATGATCGATCAAAAGTGAAAAAAACTCGCTCACGAGCGATAAGCAACCCTGATGAATATGATGTTGAAAAATAAAGCTTTTAAACAAATAATTCATCGAGAAAAACCTAGATTATGGGGAAAAAATTGAAAATATTAGAAAATAATTTTTACACAGTAAAAGGGTGAATTTATGAATATATTAATTCTAAACGCATATGTTGTTTGTACTCCTTGTTTCTCTTTCTATATGTGAATCATCGTTAGCTTTGATAAATACCGATCAATTATTGGAAGAGATGAAAAAAGGAAGGAAATTTTCTCAGATTGTTGATGTTGACGAAATTAGAAGATTGATTCCTGCAGCGGATTATTTTCTTTCGATTATTGATAACATGGAACTACCAGAATCTGATTGCTATAGCCGAGTTGTTAAAAAAATGAATGTTAATTGTGATAATGCTACCGAAGGCGAGCGTGAGTTACTTGCCCTTCGTTTTACTCAATGCTATTTTAACTTGACGAATAGAGAAAATGAGTTTCCTTACAATATTTCAGAGTTTGATCAAGTTAAAAATATGGGCCAAGATACATATAACATTTTTTTAACTCTGAGAATGCATGTTTCAAACCTTTGCCACTTCGCTCGGCAAACAGTATTTAACGAGGTTACTTCGGAATCATTGATAAATCTATTTAAATCTGTTGTTGATTCATCCAATTCAATGCATAAAATGAGTTTTGAGTTTAATGAGTCTACTACAGCTCTATATCTGGCTGTAGAGAATATTCGAAATCAATTGCATAATGGAACCACTGCTCTAGGTATTTTAATTAATTTGATGGATACTTTTCAGGGTAATATTTCTACAATCGCTTCTGTTATTGACTCTGGAATACAACAGCTTGAAAAGTTTAAGTTTTATGGATTAGTGTTGATCATCACTTTTATAATTGCTTTCTTTTTACCTGAAATTCTAATACCTATTGTAATAGTCACTGTAGGATTATTTATTGCAGACAAAGCCCTATCATCAAAGTTTAGTACATGGGAAACATCTACTATAAGAAAGTTTACCAAGACTCTCTACTTAACTCTATGTTCGACATATCCAATTTATAAAATAGTGAGCTATTTATATGTTGTCATTACTTCAATATTACAAATGACTAGTTATATACCTAAAACAGCAACAATACCCAGACTATCACGACCGAAACCAAAGAAGGCTATAAGAGCAAAACCATATTAATAAATGTTTAAGAATATCTATCATTTATTCGATTTTTGCTTCTTGTTTCTTTTATGTACAACGCACTGAGGGTATTTTCGACTACATGGTGTTTCGCATCTGTTGCCGTTTGAAGATGAATCACATTGAGAAAGGAATGGCTGAGATGAAAAACTCTCATCAAGCGGCAGATGATAGCAACAATAAGAAAAGGATGGTACTGCGCTGTTTAAGCACGAAGGGTATTTGCATACCTGTATATCGACTTCAAGGTCATTTTCTTCTGAAATCACGTGATAATATGTTTGAAGCTCCCTCTTAAACCTAACAAAATCAGCAGAAGAATCAAATGGAAGAATATTTTCAAGATTTACCCCAATTGATCCATCAATTTTGTCTCCTTTCCTTTCTTTTTCGTGGATTGCTTCAGAAAAACATTTCAATGACGATTTCACAAACATATTTTCAATATTACCATCAATAAAAGAAGATTCTGGTAATTCTAATGGAAACTCTTCTCGATTAGGAATCTTAATTAATGTTTCATCTCCAGGAACTTTAATTGTTAGTTTTAACATATCATCAAATGTATCAGTAACATCTAGATCGATACCATTCTTGTTTAAAGCGGAATTAAAAGCGGAGTTAGAATGATGTTTTTTCATTATTTCCAAATAAGCAAATATGTTCCAGTAAGTTGGTTCTTTCAGGTATAATTGTTGATTGGTTCATTCCATTTTTTCCTTGTGGTAAATTAATGGAAGGAGATGCTGGAGCTCGAATATTTAAGAATTATGATTATAAACAAGGAGAAACATTAGTTCTTGAGACGGCAGATACGGTAAGAAAGCAAATTCAGAATGAAGAGAAAGATAATGTCAAAATTATTAGATCATTAGCAGGTTCAATCAAAATCAGTGATTTTGGTTCAAATTTGAAGTCAAAATCTGGTAGTTATGCGAGGGAGAAAGATATATTAAACAAGAAACAATTGAAGAAGTTTAAAGCTAAGGCAAAAGAAGATGCAATTAAAAGAGCGCAGATTTATATTCCTCAAACTCCAGAGACAGCAGAGTGCTATGAAAGATTTTCTTCTATTATTTCTGATCTTATTGGAGGAGTTCCAGATGATGTGTTGCATCAGACTGTTTTCGATGTTTTAAGACTATTAAAAACAGAGCATCTTTCTGATGAAGCCAGGTTTTCAGGTATATATAACAAAATTTCTATCAATCCATCAATAGAAACCATTGCAGAAATGGAACAACTCTCAAAGCAAATGATTGATTTTCGAGCCGATAGCACTGTTGATCTTAATGAAGAAGATGATGGAATCATATCGATTACTCATGATATGGAGCTTATTAATGAAAATGATTTCACCGAAGAAGAAGAAGAGACTGCCGAGCCGTTTTCGATTCCATATACCGAAACAGGTGGCTGGAACATTGATAGACTTAAAGAGTTTTGCCAAACCCATTTTGAAGCAGAATCTGAAACTGTTCTTGAACAGATTTTAAAAGCTGTACATGAACATGAAGGAATCAGACTTGAAACAGAGCTCGCCCAAATTATTGGGTTTATTCACATTGATGCTATTAAAGCAATTATAATGAGTAAGGAACAGATAATGCCAACGATGCAGCAACAAGAAAAAACAACAAGATCGAAATTGAATTTCAGTGATCTAGTATTTCACAAAGGTAGTCGATTTTTGTCCATAGACAAAGTTAAAGTACCAGAAGGATCAGTTACTGAAGCTCACGAAAATTACCAAAAGATTTTTATTCCTGCTCCCAAGCTTCCGCCTACTGGTAAGGCTCTAACGCCCATCACATCACTACCACAATATGCCCATGCTGCTTTCCCAACCAACCAATATGTTTCCCTAAACAGAATCCAAACAGAAATATGCCAAACTGCACTTGAGTCTGATGAAAATATTTTAGTTGCCGCTCCAACAGGTGCCGGTAAAACAAATATTGCTCTTTTGACAATGCTGAGGGAATTTGAACATAGACCAGGTTGTAAAGTTATTTATGTTGCTCCAATGAGATCTCTTGTTCAAGAAATGGTTGGAAATTTCTCTCAAAGATTATCTCCTTATGGAAAGTCTGTAGTTGAATTAACAGGTGATTCATCAGCATCAAAAGCCCAGTTGGCAAGGACAGATGTGATTGTCACGACTCCAGAAAAATGGGATGTAATTACCAGAAAAGTTGGAGCGAAAGTAATTATTGAAAAAGTTTCATTGATCATTATTGATGAAGTCCATTTACTTCATGACGAGAGAGGCCCAGTATTAGAGGCCATTATTGCCAGGATGAAAAGAACTGCAGATACAACAATGCAACCTCTGAGATTAGTTGGTCTCTCCGCCACAATGCCTAATTATGATGACATTGCTCTATTTCTTCGTGTGAAAGAAAGTGGCCTTTTTGTATTTGATGAAACATATAGGCCATGCCCCTTAGATAAGACTTTTATTGGCATAAAAACAAAGAGCGGATTAGCTGCCAAAAAAGATATGAACGAAATGACATTCCAGTTAGTATCAGAAAGAGCCAAAAATAACATACAAGTTCTGGTTTTCGTTCATAGCAGAAGAGAAACAGCAGATACAGCAAAGTATTTTCTAGAAAGAGCACGTGATGAAGGCATTCTTGATTCATTTTTGCCTCCATACTCAGCTACTTCAGAGATAATTAAGTCAGAATCAAATAGTATACACAATAGCGATCTTAAAAACGTTCTTCAATCAGGGTTTGCATTCCACCATGCTGGTCTTGATAGAGATGATAGATCTCAAATTGAAGCGTTTTTTGCTCAAGGAATTATTAAAGTATTGGTTTCCACAGCTACACTTGCATGGGGTGTTAATCTTCCAGCTCATACTGTAATTATTAAAGGAACAAGGGTATATAATCCAGAATCCTCAAAGTGGGACAATTTAAGTCATCTTGATGTTTTGCAAATGTTTGGACGTGCTGGACGTCCTCAACATGATGTTAGAGGAGAAGCTTTCTTATTCACAGAGTTTTCTGAGTTGCAGTATTATGTTGGTGTATTGAATCAACAAATGCCAATCGAATCTCACTTGTTGAGGGATGTGGCAAATCATTTAAACGCAGAAATCTCTCTGCGATCCATTACCAACATTGATGAAGCGGCAGAATGGCTCGGTTCGACATACCTTTATATTAGAATGATTAGGTCACCTCAGTTATATGGATTGAGTTCTAATGACGATGCAACGGTTCGAAATAGGCGATTAGATATTGCTCATACCGCCGCCCTTTATCTTGAAGAGCATCGTTTAATTAAATATAATCAGACAACTGGTGATTTAATGCCAACCGATATTGGTCGAATCTCTTCTGATTTTTATGTTTCAGCTGAGACCATGTTTAGGTTTTCTCAATTTGTCAGACCTAATATGACTGATGTTGAAATATTTAGGTTGTTTTGTACATCAAGTGAGTTTAAGCATATTTCCATTCGGCCTGAAGAGAAACCTGAAATTGCTAGGCTACTTTCTCGTGTACCAATTGCGATAAAGGAAGCAAATGATGACCCTTTATCCAAAGTGAATCTATTATTGCAATGTTACATCTGCAGAGCACCATTAAAAGGGTTTTCATTAATGGCAGATATGGTTTACATTGCTCAGAGTGCAGAGAGATTAATGAGATGTATATTTGAAGTGTCTGTATCTCGAGGATATGGATTATTATCCATTACTTTACTTTCATACTGTAAAATGATTCACCGAAAGATGTGGATAGTACAGAATCCATTGTGGCAATTTTCTGAAATCCCAGAAAACATTGTAATGAGACTTGAGCAAAGAAATTATGAATGGTCAAGGTACTTTGATATTTCTCCTGAGAGATTAGGAGAATTATCTCTTAATGTTAATGATAAATCCAAAACAAAAGCCAATGAAAAACAAATTCAAAGAGAAATGGGCGAATTACTTTATAAAACAATAAGGAAATTCCCAAGACTTACCCTTTCTATTCATGGATATCCTCTGACAGATGGACTTATCCAAATAACCCTTGATATCGAAGCCAATTTTGAATTTGATCCAAATGTTCATTATGATACCGAGCCATTTTGGGTTTTTGCCTGTGATGGTGAAATGGAAAAACTTCTTTATAGCGAGTTTTTCTTGATGAAGTCTAAGAATCCTCAGACAAGAATTGTTTTCACAACTAGTATTGTTCTCCCACCTCAACCTTTTTGTTTTGTCAAAGTTGTTAGTGATAGATGGATTCCATGCGAAGCAGAGTTTTATATACCGATCATAAAATATGGAAAGCCAATGAATAGCCCTAGAATATTGAACGTATCATCAGAATCCTATGGGACACTCAATTCTCCATTTATTGAGTATGCGATTAGCAATCCCGATTCGAGCTGCTTATTAGCAGCTCCTAATCGGAAATGGAGAAACGAATGCATATTTGAAGTTTTGTCATCAATTATTAAGAATAATGAAAAAATCGTTGTTATTATTCCAAATTTGAGTTATTTTCTTCGAATTTCTAAACAACTTGAAGAGTTCTTTGGGTTTACTTCACTCACTGGCGATCCAATCAGCGATAACAATTCAATTGAGAACAAAACATTTATTGTAGGAACCCACTCCATGGTTTCTCCAACAGCATTCCTTGGGACTGTCGTTCTATTTGATTTACATCTCGTTGGTTATGAGGGATATTCTGATTATGAGATTTTAATTACGTCAATGCTTGCACAGAATTTGACACGAAGAATTATCGCTCTTAGTGCTCCACTTGATGATATTAAATCATTTGGATTTTGGATTAGGGCAAACGATGAGTCTGTTTTTGCCTATCCTTCAGGAATAAGGAACATGAAGCTAAGAATTCAAACATATGATTTCCCAACGCCCAAAGCTAGGTTATCTGTAATGACCAAACCAGTCTTCTATTTAGCCATGCCTTCTGCTACAAGTATCGTTTTTGTATCCAATGTGAAACAGATGTATTTAACCGCAGTAGAGCTTATTAATACTTCAATATTAACAGGGAGGAGAGATGTATTCAGGAGATCAATATCACCACCAAATGACTTTGATGATCAAAGTCTAAACCAGATTGTTACTGAAGGATTATCTGTATTCCATGATAAAATGACAATGCATGACAAAGAGATTATATTGAAAAGTTTTGGATCATCAATTAGCTGCATCATCGCCACAATATCATGTATATCTGAAATAACAATACTATCTCAGACTGTAATTATAAAAGGAACAGAGTTTTATGATGGAATGAGTCATCAACACCACGAGTATCCTCCTTTCGTATTACTTGAAGCAATGGATATAGTTGAAGAAGATGGAAACTTTTGCCTTTTAACTCATTCTCCAAAGAAACCTCTATATTCATCACTATTTGTGAATCCTTTGCCAATTGAAAGCCACTTTGACGAAGTTGCTACAGTAGCTATCAATAGAGCAATTGCATTCAATACTGTTCGGTCAAGAAACGAGATTTCTGAGTTTTTGCTAAATAGTCTATACGTATTAAGGATGAATCGAAATCCTTCTTATTATGGAATGCCAAAATCCATCGATGAAACAGGTTTATCTAGTTTTATTTCCGATTTAGTTGATAATTCTCTTGAACAATTAAGTTCGCTCTCTGTTTTTACTGAAACTTTTGAAGGCGAGGATGAAGATTATGGGGTTCTTTCTCCTCAAATACTTGGACAAATAAGTGCTTTACGGGGAGTCGAACCTTTGTCAGTTAGCATGATGGCGAATTCTCTCAATCAAGATGTTAAAGTTCAACATTTGCTCAGAATAGTCTCATCATGTGTTGAGTTTTCGGGATTGATAATTCGAAGCCCAAAACTTGCTGCCACCCTTTTTGAACAAGTTCTAGGTGTGAAAGAATATTCTGAAGAAGAATCTCTGTTTCCACTGCTTCTACTTAGAATGCATATATCTAGGGATGATATACCAGATGATATGTTTGACCAGCTTAATTTGGCCCTGCTTGAATTCCAAAGAGTGATTGTGGCTGCGATTGATATTGCAGTAGCTCATGGATGGTTCTATCCAACTATTGCAGCCATACAATTAAGCCAAATCGTAATTCAAGCACTCCCATTCGGATCATCACCGCTACTTCAGGTACCCCATATTGATTCTGGTGTTTGTCAGAGATTGAATTCTGTCGGAGTACATAATATAAGCGATTTATCCAATTTAGGAGCAGAAGAAAATGGTGTCCAAAAATGTAAGGAGCTTTTAGGCATTTCCTCAGGATCAGAGACTGATGAATTGAAATGGCAACAGATCTGTAATGCATGTAATAGATACCCAATCGTTGAGGCATCTGTAGCAACATGTGAAAATGGAATCAAAGCAGCAATATCTAGAGTTATTGAAGAAGATGAAATTGTAGGTCACATTTACGCTCCTAGATTCCCATATAAAAAGCGAGAAGTGTGGTGGGCAATACTTGCTGATGATAGTAGCAAAGAGGTCCTGATGGCAAAAAACGTTGTTCTAGATCGAACAGCCGAATTCTTATTTGAAGTCGAGCAAGATATAATTGATCGCCGCCCCAAAGTGTATTTCATGTGTGATTCATACATAGGATGTGATATATACAATACAATAAATTAATCAATATACTCACTTTACATAATCGTCAGTGTTCCTACAAAACACAGAATGGAAGAAGAAAATCATCCCAACACAACAGAAGAAACAATAAATAACGAAGAAAAAGTGATAATATACCGCTGCCAGCAATGCAGAGCCCCCCTGTTTAGTAGCAAATCTATTATTCCACATGAAGCTACAAAAACAAGAAAGTTCGCTAACAAAAGGAAAGAGTTTGGTGATGGAAATTCTGGATGTACATCACATTTTATCGAAAAACCAGAATGGCTTGATGCTACAGGGAGGGTGTCAGACACTATATACTGCCCAAAATGCCACTACAAGATTGGGCACTTCTCATGGAAGGGAGCTCAGTGCTCATGCGGTGAGTGGATCGTGCCTTCATTCCAAATACCTGTGTCAAGGGTTGACTCAATATAATAAAGTATTCTGATGAATTTATTCCACCCACTTTTTGTATAATTTATCTGAGAATTCAATCGTTATTAAAAAAATGAGTTTGCTGAGTCGATACAGAGGACATCGATCATCTCTTTCGGTTCTTCATCCGAAAGAGATGAATCGTTCTGTACAAAAATCTTTTGTGTCCTCGCGAATACCAGTATTAGAACCATTAGTTGAAGAAAAAATTAGCAAATCCCCTTCGGCGCCTGCTATTAAAAGCGAGGTTCCTCTATCCGATGCCAATGTTCCATCTGCGGCAATTATGAAAGATGAAAATGAGGACAAGAATCATATTGATATTGTTGTAAATGCACCGGCTACTCTTCCGCCGGTTGGAAATCCTCAATTTCACGATATATTTCGCTCTAGAATTGACGTATCAATGCTTATGTGCGATTTTGCGTCAGAGAAACATGATGTTGATGCAAAGTTTGTGAAAAACAGTGTTTTACAGGATTTTATTTTGTTTTTTGAGAGTCAAGCCAATTCTACAAGTTTGGGGGATGGAGAAGTTCAAACTTTGTTGGATATGATATTTGCTCACGTTTTTCGAGAACAGCAGGATGTTTCTCAAAAATATATGTTTTCTGATGATTTTGTTCCAATATCTGAGCCTTCCATGCCACATTTGGCTTTAGTTTATCAACTTTTAATACAGATCATTAAAGCATATCCGGAACAAGAATCTCTCGGAGAAAGATTTATGAAAAGGTTAATATCTAGATATTCTACTCCAGATATTTCAGAAAGAACTTTGCTGATAGGTGTTACTACAACATGGCTTGGTCTTCATAGTGATGAAACCGATGTTATTGTTTCATATTTATGTACATATTTAATCGAGTATATGGCAAAAGAGAGAACCCCCCACATACTATTTCCTTGTTTATCTATACTTTATCAAAACTTTTCTTTGAACACAGAGAAGTATATAACTCATTTTACGAATTATATACTACCATTATTAGGTGCACCTCATTTAACAATATGTCAGAGCCAAATACAGCAAATTATCGAACTTTTTATTAATGCCCATGCAAATTTAGCAGTTACAATAATCAAGGCATTGCTGTACCACTGGCCAAAAACAAAGAGTATTAAACTTGTGTATTTCATACAACAAATTGTCTATTCTATGACAAAAATAAAAGCCCGAGAGTTTAAAGATATTAGAGTTCCTGTTTTCAAAGTGATTGCAAAATGTTCAATCTCATCACATCAAAAGGTCGCAGAAGCAGCTTACTCAGTATGGACTAAGCTCCCTCTCGAACCAATGATTATGGACTCAGCTCGAGTGATATTCCCCATTGTTTATGCATCAGTATCTAAAGGGCTAAAAACACATTGGAGCTCAAATATTATTGATTTGCTAAACTCCACAATGGAATCAATGAATAGGATAGACTCTTTCCTTTTTCAAGAATTGTGTCGACAAAAAATCCCAATCAAATCAGAAGGGGAAAGAGACATTGTTAGGCTTTGGGCTACTGTCTCAAGAGCTGCTGCAATGCATGATAAATCTCTCAACTTAGCTTTGAAACTGGCAGAAATTCAAAGAACTTTTGTGAAACAGGCACAAATTCCAATAACCGCCTCACAGTCACAAAAAAAAGTGGTTTCTCCTTCAATTAGTCCACCAAAAAAGCCGCGGTTGACTTGAAATTATCGTAATCGAAGATTTTTTTTGGCCATTTTGACAACTTTACACCAATATGTCAGTTCGAAATTCCGAATGTATTTGGTCAAACGATCACAATTTTGATTTTTCAAAAAACTTAGGGGTAATGAGTGCAGCTCCACCAGATCCATGTCCCTCATATTGGGAATGTTTGACTGAACTTGATAAAACCTCATATGTGTTGCTAAGAAACACATTATCATCCCCAGTTTGCAAAAATCGAAGAAATCGAAGTGCTCAGACGTTTCAGGAGATTATTGATACAATTAAAGCATTTGTAATACGTAATGACCAAGAGGATATTAATAGAGGAATGGTATGTGGATTAGTATGGATAGGTGATTACGTTGCAATCAATATAAGACAATTGCGTCTTTTATTATCGAAATGCAAGTCATCCATTAATGGATCATTCCAAATGATCGGATATTCATCTGTACCATCAAGTGCAGAAGCAACAACTCTCCTGATCAACCAGTTTCCATTCATGAAAAATAGTTTCTCTGAAATGCGCCAATGGACACTTAGGCAACAATCGACAACAAATAAATTAAGCGAAATTCTACTCACAAAAGGAAAGTGCGAATTCCTAACACCACCACCAGATTTGAAATCAAACGAGGAAGGATTTGAATTAAGAATGGGGGATGACATGCATTCAGCCCCAGAAACCGTGCCTTCATGTGATATTGGAGATATCTTTTCTTCAGGCCAAAACGAATTTGGTTTTTGGGATAGATTAGGTATCTTTGAGGGAAATGAAGAAAATTTTTTCCCAAACTCACCCTAAAATTGTGTTCTCTACAAATACGTTTATTTTTATGGATACACCCCTCTCCTTGTTTCAACAAATAGAACTCAAAAACCCGGTTTGCATCCCAAATATAAGCACAAACACCAACCCACCATTCAGCTCTTACTCTTGCGAGCATCTCGCCCGCCTATTGCTCCAAAACCGTATGAACGGTTTTGTAAAAAATGGCGTCTCATGATTCAAGCGTATCTACAGAACAGACCCCTAATATAAAACTTGTATTGCTTGGCGAGTCTACTGTTGGAAAGACGAGTATTGTTAATGTTGCTCATAGAAATGAATTTGTTCAAGATCAGGCCTCCACAATTGGAGCGTGTTTTCAGATTAAAAAGATGAAAGTTGGTGATACTACAGTAAAGCTTCATTTATGGGATACTGCTGGCCAAGAGCGTTTTAGGTCATTGGCACCAATGTACTATCGAGATGCACAGTATGCTTTATTGGTTTTTGCTGTGGATAATAATGATAGTTTTACAGCAATGGATAATTGGTACCGCGGACTTGTTGATGATTGCTCTAGCTTGCCACACATGATTCTAATTGGAAACAAGACCGATCTTGTCGAAACAAGGAGTGTAACCAAAGAACAAGGAGCGCAATTAGCTGCTAAGCTTAATGCTAAGTATTATGAGGTTAGTGCAAAAGCTGATCATGATGGAATTGTAAAAATGTTCCAAGAAATTGCTGAAGATGCTCTAAAAGCTTTCAACTCGGACAAGAACTCTCGTCAATCTAGTTCATCACTGGTAGATGCCAATAAAAAGAACAGCGGATGCTGCTAGTAGTAAAACTACTTTCATTTACCCAATTGGGTTTTTCTAACTTGAATAATGAGTGAGAAAGAACCAAGAAGACGCGGCTCGAAGTCTCTGGATCCATCTATAATCGAAAGATCACTTTCATTATTGGAGCAATGGGAAATTGACCCCGATGATCTTGAAATTCAAAAGAGAATTGGATCTGGAGGGTTTGCCGAAGTTTTTCTTGGTTACAGGAAATCTGATGGCACTGTTGTTGCGATAAAAAAACTACACAAACAACAATTTGATTCCACAATGCTTGATATGTTTCGCAGAGAGATTGTTATTTTGACCAAGTTGAGTCATTTTGCTATTTTGCCATTTGTTGGCGCATGTACAAAACCACCTTATTGTATTGTTACACAATTTATGAGTGGGGGATCTCTTTTTGCCCGGCTGCATTCTAAAGATGCTTCATCTCAGTTATCAGCAACGCAACTGACTATTATTGCCCTTGGAATTGCTTATGGTATGTCATTTCTACACGAAAAGCAAATGATTCACAGAGATCTAAAATCACTTAATATTCTTCTTGATGAAGATGATTTCCCAAAGATTTGCGATTTTGGCATGGCTCGCACAAAGAACACCGGCAGCGAACCAATGACAGGTGAAATAGGTACATCGCAATGGATGGCTCCTGAAGTATTAGCATCCCAGAATTATGATGAGAAAGCAGATGTTTATAGTTATGGCATTATTATTTGGGAAATGCTTACAGGAGATATTCCATATCGTGGGCTTAGAGATATTCAAGTTGCAATGACGGTTGTCAACCAAAACAATAGACCTAAAATACCTAAGAATTGTCCTCAGAATCTTTCTAAATTCATTAAAGTTTGTTGGTCTAATGATCCCAAACAAAGACCAGACTTCAACTCTATTGTTCGTGCTTTAGAATCCGGTGCCATCTCATTTCCAGGCTCTGATATAAGCAAACTTAAAGCATATGTATCTCAGTTTAATTCACCTTCCCATCTCATTCCATTTAGTGTTTCTATTCCTCAGAAGAATTTTGATTCATCAATGGTAACTAGTGAATATCTATCAGGCCTGATCTCTCAATTTAAATTCGATCCTAATTCTGTAATTACCTTGGTTCAGATTTCATACAAGAAAGAATTTATCTCGCAACTTGTACAATATGGTATTATTGAAGTTATTATCTATTGGCTAATAGAATGCAATGATGCAACCACAATAGTTTATATATTGTCTCTTCTATATGAAATTTTGATGGAAAAATCCTTCATTTCAGCCTTCATTAAAGAAGGCGGGAAAGATCCATTATTAGCTCTTCTACTTAAGTTTTATACATCAATGATTCCCAAACTTATTGATTGTTTGATGATTGTTGTTAAAAATGATCACATATTGTTTCAAGCATCCCATATGACAAGGCTTTCCCCCTTTCTTTTATGCAGTGATTTGGTCATACGCCAAACTGCAGTGAGACTCATAAATAATATTATTGATAGAAAGTGTTATCAAGACCCTTATGTGTTTTTACCATTACTCGAAAATATTTATAAGAATCTCATAGTTGAAGCATTATATGAATTATTAGTTGGACTTCTGAGTTTATTATTGAAATTGATGGGGTTTGAACAGATATTGGTCAAAATTAAATCCACCGATGGACTTGATAGAGTTTTAACTCTTTTACGACATGATTCTCCATCAGTTTTAACTTTATCCCTTAGAATAATCAGATATCTTTCAGAAGGACAATCATCAAAATCATCTATTATATCCACAGTTATTATTGCATTCCCATCTATTATCCAAAAATCAGATACTAATGGTCAAACAGAATTGATAAAACTCATTTTATTAATGATGAATTCCACAACATTTTATTCAGAGATATCTAATTGCTCAGCATTTGCCTCAGGAATTCAGGTGCTTTTAATGAGTAAGGATCCATTTATTCAGATAAATACTTTAAAGATTTGTTATTCATTGTGTTCAAATGCCCAAACAGCAAATGCTCTATATTGTATTATGCCAAACCTCCTTACTCTTTTATCATCCAATTCAGCCATTTCGAATTTATCATCATGTTGTATTGTTGCATTGCATGCTTTTACCGAAAATGCAAGTTTCCTGGAAAATGAAATGCTGATTTCTTTTTTGAAACATTCTCTGAGTCAAACATCAATGTTATGCCAGTCAGCCATAAGGATAGCTGGTGTTATGTGTGCAACAATTGAAGGATTTTCAATTCTTGAAAAAAATCATATCCTTGAAATGATTCCTAACTTAATTACGTGCCCCAATCAAGAAATTGCCATCCTTTCAATGATGGCTCTTACCACCATATCAGCAATATCTCCAGACAGCCAAGTGTTCAAACTTGTTCTTCCTCTCTTTTCTTCAGTTTTAAAAGACCGCTCTTATGGAAAGTATCCTTACATATGCTTATCCAATGTCACAGTGATTCCAGATAATGCATGTTTAGTTGTTGATCTAATTCCATATATTGCACAAAATTTTGATACATTTGATAGTATAATCAAACAGCAAATACTTGTATTATTATACAGGATAGCCACAACTCCTGAATCTAGTTCTCATCTTAACTCTGAGCACTTTATTTCCATATATGTATCCATCATATCTAGAGATTGGGATAACGTCGATTCATCAATCATTGCTGACATAATTGATTCCCTTTCTTCTCAAAAGGATTCAATATCATATCTTTTGAACCTAGGAATACTAGAAATAGTTGATAACAAGCTCAAAAGACTCACCAGAAATGACCCAAGCAGACTCAAGTATTTTAGGGTGTTCTCAAGGCTGAATTCATAACCGTTGTAAACGACGGTTTATCAATTATGTCTAAAGGTCGAGCTGTCCAACGAGATAATCCACAGTACAAAATAGAGACAGTCTCATCTATTTATGCAAATGTGAATGAAGAGCGCGGCCAAGAATGGTATGAAGTGGAAAAGTGGGTTCTTCCTCATGGGTCACCTGATGGATATGAGATACTTGATTGGATAGGCACTGGTAAATACAGCGATGTTTTTACTGCTTATAAAGGGAACGAGATGGTAGCAATTAAAGTTTTGAAACCTGTTCGCCCCCAAAAATATAACAGAGAAGCGAAAATTCTTCTGAATTTGCGCGGGGGACCATGCATTGTTAAATTATACGAAATTGTTCAAAATCCGAAGACTTATCAATATAGCTTTGTTTTTGAGCATGTAGATGAATCAGATTTTTCTAAATTATTCCCAACCATAACTTTGCAAGAATCGCAAGTTTATCTATACCAACTGCTATTGGCTCTCGATTTTTCACACGCTAACGGTATTATGCATCGAGATGTCAAGCCCCTTAATATCCTTTTTGATCGAAAGACCCAAAAATTAAGACTTATTGATTGGGGACTTGCGGATTTTTATCACCCAAAGCGTAAGTATAATATACATGTAGCTTCCAGACATTTCAAGCCTCCCGAGTTATTGCTCGATTATCAGTGTTATGACTATTCAATCGATATGTGGAGTTTTGGTGTGACAATGGCTGGAATAGTATTTAAGAAGAATCCATTTTTCAGAGGTAGTGATGACATTGACATGATTTCAAAAATCGGAGCTGTATTAGGAGGTGAAGATTTGAAGATATATGTAGACAAATATGGGCTTCCTTTACCAGATTCCCTTTCCAAAAACGTCTATAAGTTAAAACCAAAACCTTTGGAATCATTTATTAATTCCGAAAATCGTCATCTTGCAACAAAAGATGCAATCGATTTGATATACAGATGTTTAAGATACGATCATACAGAACGAATTACTGCGAATGAAGCCTTGAATCATCCATTTTTTAATAGTGTTAGAGACATGAAAGTGCAATAAATAAAACAGTCTTAAATCTTAAAAAATTGTTAAAATTTGTGAGATTTTTAAACTGTTTTTTATAAAGTAGCCAAAATTGTCATAAATTGAATTGAGAAAAAAAATTCTCTTTCAACATTTCAGGACTAAGAAAATATTTCGTTTCCATCTTGTTCTGGATGATAGTTATTTTGGAAAAAATATATCATCATGCGACTTTCTCTTCTTTAGTTTAATTAATTTATCGTTAAATATTATTGGAGGATTCTAAAAATTTGTCATCTTCACCATAATATATTATCCAGTAATAACTAATTGCTTCACCAAAACATCTTATATTCCAAAAAACTTTCTAATCAATCTCCTTTCACAAAATAAACCAATTGGGATCTCTCAATTTCAATATCAAAAAAAAACTAAGAGCTATGGTTTTTAATCCTCTTCTTACTTATTGTCCTCCTTTACTCTTGAGGAATTCAACAATGTTTGATCTTGCTAATCCCAATGGTGTTTTCCCCTTATTATCTTTTGCATTTATATCAGCTTTTTGATTAACTAGATATTCAACAACAAGCAGGCGACCATTTTGGGCAGCTAAATGAAGAGGAGTCCCACCATTTTTATCTTTTGCATTTATATCAGCTTTCTGATTAACTAGATATTCAACAACAAGCAGGCGACCATTTTGGGCAGCTAAATGAAGAGGAGTACCACATGAATCCCATCCACTTGAATAGGCATTTATATCAGCTTTTTGATTAACTAGATATTCAACAACACTAAGATGACCATTTCTAGAAGCATAATGAAGGGGAGTCATATTAAATATTAAAACTCAACACTATTATTTTTTGCATTTATATCAGCTCTTTGATTAACTAGATATTCAACAACACAAAGATGACCATTTCTAGCAGCATAATGAAGAGGAGTTCCACAGCAAATCCTGAGACTTGTTTTTGCATTTATATCAGCATTGTGATTAACCAGATATTCAACAACACTAAGATGCCCATTTTCAGCAGCTAAATGAAGAAGAGAATATTTTTTTCTTGAAACTAAATAAATGTTTCATTCGCATATATATCAGCTTTTTGATTAATTAGATATTCAACAACATTCAGATGACCATTATGTGCAGCATAATGAAGAGGAGTTTGAGAGTATCAAATAAAACAACCCTATTTTCCGCTTGTTTGACTAACGTTTTTATACTAAGATGACCATCAATAACACCTGTTTTGGCTTTTATATCAGCGTTGCGATTAATCAGATAATCAACAACACCAAGATGACCATTTTGAGCAGCCAAATGAAGAGGAGTCTCTTGAAATAAAAAAACAAAACAAAACAATTTTTTGCATTTATATCAGCTTTATGATTAACCAGATATTCAACAACACCAAGATGACCATTTTGAGCAGCCAAATGAATAGGAGTATCTTGAAATAGAAAAACAAAACAAAACTATTTTTTGCATTTATATCAGCTTTATGACTAACTAGATATTCAACAACACCAAGATGGCCATTTTCAGAAGCCAAATGAAGAGGAGCATCAGAAAAAAACTTGACAGAACATTTATATTACGTGCATTAATTGAGGCTTTATGGTATACAAGATATTCAACTACGCTAATATGACCATATCTGGAAGAAAAATGGAGGGAGGTTGAGTCCTTCATCAATTTTCCATCATATTTTCCATCTTTTTTATACCTTTCATTCACTCCTGTTCCATTTGCCAAAAGATAAAATATACTGGTGAGTTTTCCTTTCGCAGCTGCTTCAAAGACATTCCCTTCATAGTCAGGTGCTTTGGTTGTTAAAAATGGCTCAGACAATTTCTCAATTGACTTCATTTTTTCTTCCTCAATTAACTTCATTTTTTCTTCTTCAATTGACTTCATTTTTTCTTCCTCTTTTGTATTTTCCATTTTGAGTTCTTTTCCCAATCTTCTCTCTTGATAATCAACATTTCCCTTCTCGATTTCTTGCTGATATTTTTCTAATTCAATGAACTTTTTTGTGAGTTCTTCGAATCCCTTTTGGCTTTCTGATTTTTCCATCTTCATTTGTTGAATCAGATCTTCAATTTTGTTCTGATTTTCTGCTTCTTTCCTTTTCATTTGTTGGTCAAGTTCTTCAAACTTTGTTTTCCACTTCTCTAATTCATTTTGCTCACTTGAGAATTGGTTCATCAGGATTTGGAATAATGAGGAATGAGTGTGATTCCACAGTTTTTCGAGAATTTGGAGAACATTTTCTTTTGTTCTACTAAAATCAAGAGAAAAGATCAAAAAAAATGCCTCTATTCCGTGGGTTTCCAAGTTTTTTTCGATAAATAGAAGAAGGCTGTCAATGTTTTGGGGTATATTGGATTTTGACACAACCCTGTTCAAGGTAGAGAGGGGTAATTGATAAAAACGAGGATCTTGAATCAAAACCAGGATTTGTTGAGTGGCATTTTCTTCAACTTTTTTATTCTCAATCAAATCACCTCTGGCTAAAGCAGATAAAATAAAATTGGCTGTTTGCGTATTGATTATGCCTAGAAGAGTATTACACTTCCAGTTCTGGCATAATTGGTATATATCTACTAGTTTTCCATCTTGAGGAAGCGATTTAATTCCATGTAAGCAATCCAAAAACAAAGAGAAAACTTCTTCAGAGAATTCATCTTTTACAGAAACCACTAAGTCCGGAGATGATTTTACCAGAAAACAAAAATGCTGAGATAAAGTAGAAAACATCCTCAAATTAACTGAATGTTGATGCCCGTTGTGAATAATAAAACAATCAAACTCTGACTTGACTTGAATAATCAGATCATTTATAATCTCTGGACAATCCCAGTCTTCAAGAATATTAATAAGATTTGGATTCCTTATTTCTTCGCTATAACTGGAGTTTTCTAATATTTTCAAGAAATCCGAGAAACATTCTTGTGAATATGGTCCTTCCCAACAAAAATCTTTTCCATGTTCATAATTCTCATCAAAGTATCCGGTTTTCATCACTGTTCGAGTGAGAATTTCACGTTTAACACCATTATAATAAAGAGTCACTTTCTGTTCATCCATTTATGAATTTTTTTTAATTCGCCAATTATATTTGTGAATGGCACAAATGATTGAATTGTGAAATATTTAAAAGTATGATGGTAAATAAATATCCTAAACAAGAAGAAATCTATCCTTGGAAAGGAACATATGTAATCTAGGGAATTGATTTGCCATCTTACAGATGAGAACTATGGCAAAATCTAATGTCATAAAGATTTTTGTGATCCTTCCACATCCAGAATATCTGAATCAGATCATTATAGTTATTTTTTGACTCTTTGTCCATTTTGTGATTTCAAAAATGCTGTAATCGCTTGGAAAAAAAATTTCTTCACTTTATAAACTATTTTATAAGAATTCAGATGATGGCAATCTGATGGCACTTTCTCAATCAAGACATTTTTCAAAAGATTTGTTTGACATTTTTGAATGAGTGTCAATCATGGTAATGTATTCAAAAATGGTAAATTTGAGGGATGCCATAATTTATGGTAATTGGGAAAGTCCTATAGAATTTTCTCTCATAAATGTTTGAGGAATTTTAAGTTACATTATATGAATCTTGATTTGAAATTGACATCTCTTTGGAAAGCCAATGACATCCAGAATTATGGCATTGCCATAAAATAAATTCCCTAATGTAATCATAGCCAGGATTCCAAATAAATTTTATAAAATTGCAATAAATTAAATAAAACTTTCAGTATGAGTACTTAATTAGGGCTATTAGTAATAGCTTTTTTCAATTTACATTTTTTTAATCGATAATCTAGTTAAATGAATTAAAATATCATTTCTACACACAGGTTGAAAGAATGAGATTGTAAGTAGATAGTCGACAGAGATAATTTCACATTGCGAAGAAGAAGCAATTGTTGTTCTTGGACTTAAAAACAGTTACATAAATGAATAAATACTTCAGATTGTCGAGACGTTATATACTCAAGATTACCCGCACTTTAATGCTGATTTTCCACAGGAAACTGTATGAATTTTTTTCATTACCATCAAGTAAGTCATATATAAGTTAGAAAAAAAAACATTCTTTGATTGAATTTGCTCAAAAAACGAGATTTTTATCATAAAAATATTAATAAAGCACCTCTAATACTATATCGGACATTCGATTATTTAGTGATTGAGCACTTTTGTGTAATAAATCAGTAAAAATCTACTCAAATTGAAAGATAATGCAACTAAAAAACATAAATCGTTATTCCAAAAAGAAAAATATGAAAGTAGCCCTGCCCTTCACCATACATAAATAGAAGAATAACTAGTTGACCTAACACTTGCCAAGAATTCTCATCTTGGAATTTTTAGGAATACTAATGATGATAAAATATATTTTGCAAATATCAAAAGAGGGGATAAACCCATATAAAGTATCATTTCCTGTTTAGATACAATGTTTTGTTCAAATTTAGGCTTCCCAAGTAGAGTTTAAGTTGAATCTTTAATTGAATAAACATGATAATGAGTTATGCAGGGTCATTCTCACCATGAGACCATGAATGAGCGTCCGTATGTAAGTGGCAATAGAATCCCAGATGCTAGATTATTCAGGGTTTTTTAATTATCTCAAATGACATTTTACAAAAAATCATAAATGTTTTTGCTTTCACTTTATAGTTCGTTTTTTCCCTCGCCAACTAATCCAAAATTATACAATTCAACTAACATTAGGGCAACATTATATCAAAATGGGGGGTCTTGGATTTTTAATTGCTATTTTTTTAATCTATTTCATTCTAATGGAGCTGCCGTGTATTATGCCAATTGCGAAATCAAACTATTGATAGAAGATTCCATATTTTTCAATTGCACAACAACAGGTTCTGGCGGAGCCATATATTTTTCCACAACACTCGGTCATATTGCATTATTCAAGATTTGTGGGTATAGGTGTGGAGGGCCATTTGATCACGGGCAATTTGCAATAGTATATTCCAATATATCTTTATCGACCAATGTTAATTTGACTTCGTTTAGCTACTGTTCTTACTTTTTTAGCAAACAATATTCTCCACTAATGCTACAAAGGTGTAGCCCTCTTGTATCTAGTATTAATTCTTCCTATAATTCTCTTGAGTATCACTGCGGTCTTTGCTTCTACCAGTCATATTCAAAAATTTGTTTTAGTACAGTGTTTTCCAATTTTGCCGAAAAAGGTAGTTGCATAAGAATCTTTTCAGGATCATCACATATACTATGTACCAATATTGTTAACAATTCTTTTAATGGGTTCAGTTTTTATGTGATTTATCAAGAGAGTAATGCATTTACAAATATAACAAATTGCAATTTTATAGATAATGTTCCATATTTGTTTCGAGCTAATAATACGATGATAATAAGGGAATGTTGGATCCAATCAAATTACATCGTTTCTGGAAGCTGTTCAATGTCCAATATTAATCAAATTCAAACCTTTAAATTATCCCATTTGCACACATTCATGTGTTATTCTCTAAATTGGTTGTATTCACATCCAATGAACCATATTAGAAACAATTCTTTCATTTTCATTGTAATGTTCATATACTGATGGTTTATTGATTGTCATTATTTTACTGACAATTCTGAACGCAAAACATTTTTTTGTCGATCATTTATATTAACAAAAAAGCCCTTAACCAGTATTCATGAAAAAAGGAGGCTCGTGTTATCTTTACTCATTAGATATTTTAAACGATGATCAAAACAAACAATGAATTAGTACGAGTCCTCCAAGGAATCTAAACTCTGGTTTAGCTGCAGTTTTGAATCGATTGACATTTCCTTTACATTCTCTGGTATTAATGTATTGATGTGAGAACGTTGAAGTGACAGAGTAACAATCGCTCAATGATATTCCATTGTTTTGTATGTTTTCTTGCAACCAACATTGATAAATTGAGAAAGAGCCCCCACTACCACAATAAAATAGATACTGGTTGCCATATTTTGCACAATCATGAATAATGCAATGATCAATGTAAGTTGTTGGATTATTCCAGTTATATATAACACCATTTCCCAGAGAATGAATGTTATATTGAGAGTTATTCACAATATTTGAATAAGAAAATACATTATTCGATGTACCATAGAATAGAATCGCACCATGTTCTGATGCATCATTTCCAAAAATATTCATATTCGTCGATTTCATCAGGGTAGCTTGGCAAAATGCAAAAGAAGACATTCTATAAGCTTGATTGAATGATGAGTTGCAAGATTTATGAGATTGATTCCCATTCCAAAAATCACATGCATGCTGTAGATCATTTGTTCCACAATGAGCAATTGTAAGAAGAATAGCACAATTTGGCGACAATCCATCAACTTGGATAAATCCAAGCTGATAGTGAGTACTTGATTCGCATTTGAAACCACAAACGCGATTCATAATTGAGCCACAATTAGCACTAATCTCCATATAAACTGCACCATAATTCGAAGGGTTCACACATCTAATAAATGAACAATCTTCTATTACAAATTTAACATTTGAAATAGCTGCATATATCGCAGATCCTCTTGATTGACCAAGCAAGCCTATGAAAAGTACAAAACTAAAAAAATAGTTCCCAGAATTGCTAACAGTATACTGATTACCACTTGTAACAGTTGTGATAGGTTTTGAACCGGGGAAAAACTCAGTGAAAGAGGAGAGTAAATGATCGTTGATCATTTTGATAGAAAAGAGTTTACAAATAATCCTATTGTCCTGTTTAAAAATCATGACAGTAATGAAAAGGCTTATTAACAATTGTTAGATGAAAAATAAAAAGGGCCGAAAAAGCATTTTTATCTAAACAGTATAAATTATTGTGCACCTTTCTGTTTTAGAAACTCTGCAATATCATCAATTGCATATGATAGCGGAGTCTCATCAAATACATCTTTCATATTTAATTCAGCTTTTTGATTGACAAGATATTTAACAACGCTAAGATGATCATTAGATGCAGCATAATGAAGAGGAGTGAGGCTATTATAGTATTAGTATTATCTCTATTCTTTGCATTAATATTAGCTTTATGGCTGACAAGACATTCAACAACACTAAGATGACCATTGGAAGCGGCATAATGAAGGGGAGTGTTATCATATAAATTTTAATAAAATCGATATTCTTTGCATTTATATCAGCTTTTTGACTAACAAGGTATTCAACAATTAAAATATTGCCCTTTTCAGCTGCATAATGAAGGGGATTCAAATCATACCAAAAAACAATTTATTTTCACCTTTTATATTAATATCTGCATTATGTATAATGAGATTTTCAACAATACGAAGATTGTTAAAATAAACAGCATAGTGAAGAGGACTCCAATTCAACATTAAACATTTACAATATTATTCTTTGTATTAAGATCGATTTTCTGATTTGTGAGACATTGAACAATATCAATATGACCATCTCTAGCGGCAAAATGAAGAGGGGTCCAATTAAATATTGAATAATATTGCAATCATTCTTAGCATTGATATCAGCATCATGATCAATGAGATACTCAACAATTCTTAAATAACATTCTTGAACTGCAAAATGAAGAGGGGTGTTCTGATACAACACATTTCAGAATTCTTCTCTTTTGCATTAATATTAACATTCTGATTAACTAATAACTTAACAACAGAAATTTGTCCATTGGAGGCAGCCAAATGAAGAGGAGTTTCAAAATACTCATTTGTTGTTTCAATATTGGCTCCATGATTAGTTAAACAATCAACAACACATTTTTGACCATTAAATGCAGCGAAATGAAGAGGGGTTCCAGATGGACATCCATTTGCAAGATCATTAATATTTGCTTTACTATTAACCAAAAAATCTACCACACATAAATGTCCATTATATGAAGCCATGTGAAGTGGTGTCCTATTTTGTGACAAATACCAATATCTTTGTCTTTTGCATTTATATCAGCATTATGTTTTATTAGATTTTCAACAACACTAAGATGACCATTCTCTGCAGCATAATGAAGAGGAGTCTGATCAAAATCTGAACAATAAAATCCTCAGTCTTTGCATTTGGATCAAAATTTTGATTAATGAGAAATTCAACAACACATAGGTGACCTTCTTTTGCTGCAAAGTGAATAGGATTTTTTTTATGAATTATAACTCATTTCTAATGTGATTTGTTTTAATTTCAACACCATTTTCAAACATGAATTCCAATAATGGAAGTTGAAAAAATTCAGCTGCTTTGCTAACATTATCAATAGTAAAAAGGCTTGATCCTCGACATAAATGATATAAATCAAAACAGCCACCACAAACAACCATTGATGTTACTTCATCATGGATCTGAAAGCCATTCATTAACAAATATTTGAAGCATTTAATTGAACCAAAAAAGCCAGAAAATGACAATAGATCAAGATATTCCGGCTTATAGCTCCACTCAAATGGACTCCATTGGGCTTCTTGATTTAAAACATTGTAATTCACTAATTCATCAATAACATCATATTTGAGATGATACTCTATACTTGATGGAAGAAAGCCAAACTCGATTAGAAGTTCAATATCACTAGATTTTTGGACAAAAGATCCTATATCATTGATTTCTTTCATGAAATAATAGTTCAACAAGTTTGCATAGACATTTTTCATATATGGTTTGATTTCTTCGAAAACAAAAACACCAAGCTTGAACAATTTATAAATAATAATTGGACAGTATATTAATTTCCCTAACAAAACTCTCCGAAAATCAGCTATTTGGCAAAACTTAATGGCTAAACTCACAGCTTTTTCAAGTTTATGGGGACGAATTTTGGGCAATTCGACAATTCGATCGACAACAAACTCAATATCTATTAGAGAAATATCTTCTTCGTCTCCATAAAGAAGTTGTTCAAAAATAAATTTCTCCTCCATCTATAAATAAATTTGATTTCGGTTTGGATTTCTAGCTTAGAAATATCAAATAAACATGAGAAAAAACTGAATTGTTTATGAACATTAATACAAAACATTTAAATATGATGCACAATACTCCCCAATAATGGGATGAATCTATATCAAAAAATAGTATTCTTATGAATTCCCAACACAAATCAAACGCAATCCACATTATTAGAATAATTTTTGGGTTTTTCAAATGGGAGAATTTTGTATTCTTGATATCATCCCCCGAATTATTTAGAAAAATCACCAATTTCTACAAAATTTGATAAAAAATTCTACAATAGTCCCTATTAATAGTTAACATATATTATTTATTCGTGGAGATTTAAAAAACGTGAATTTATTTTAAAGGTTTTGTAAATAGTTAATGTCAACACAGGATCCATTAAATCGGTACTCTAAAGTCAAACAAATAGGGAAAGGTAGTTACGGTAGTGCTTATTTGATGCGAGATAAGGTATCTAATGAGTTTGTTGTTGTAAAAACGATTGAAATCAAAGAGAGTGATGCAAATTCCAAAAAAGTGGCTCAAAAAGAAGCTAGAGTGCTTAACATGTTGAGGCATCCCAATGTTATATTGTATATTGACTCATTTTACAGTAAAAAAGGAGAGTTTTGCATCGTAACAGAGTACGCTGATGGGAAAGATTTGCAGAAATTTATCGAGTCCCATGGAGAAATAGACGAAAAAAAGGTTTTGCAGATTTTTACACAACTGATTTTAGGACTGGATTATATGCATTCTCAGAATATCCTTCATAGAGATATCAAAACAGCCAATGTTTTCTTGTTCAAGAAAGGTCTTGTTAAGCTTGGAGATTTTGGCATTTCAAGAGAGCTATTAGGTGATGATTTAGCACAAACTCTTATCGGTACCCCTTATTTTATGTGCCCTGAGCTATTAAGAGGCCAAAGATACGGATTTCCAGCGGATATTTGGGCTGCTGGATGCGTTCTTTTTGAATTATTAGCAAGGAAACACGCATTTACTGGAAAATCTCGAGAAGAACTTTTCGCAAATATCAAGAGCGGGCAAATGCCTCAAATGCCTTCCAATTACTCAAAGGGATTATTAGACTTGTTACGGTCTATGTTATCACAAGACCCATCAAAAAGACCATCTTGCAAAGATATTTTAGCATCGGATATTATTGGAAAAGGATTAGATGAGTTACAAAGCAAACTATTGAAGCAATTTGGAGGCATATCAAGACCACCTTCCAGCCAAAAAACCAAACTCCCTCAAAGACCGACAAGTAGCGCCAAAAATACCACTCCAGACAAAACAAAATTAGCACCAAAGGGAGGAAATACTAAAGATAGTTCTGATGAAGAGGAAGTTGGACAATCCACTATGCCAGAATGGCTTGGAGGAGACCAGCAAGTCTGTGATGAGTTAGTAAGACAAAGTATGAGGAGGATTAACAACGATGCTAATTGGTTATTAGGAGTTATTAGGTCATCGATATCAATGAAACAAAAAAATTCTCCATCAGAGATTTCCAGCTCGGCTCCAATCACATTCACTGGAAAATTATCTCAAAGGAAAGAGAGATTAGAGAATGAGGCCAAGAAGCTCTTGGGTGACAAATATGATAGTGCATACATGTTTATTAAAGATAATGGACAAGATAAACGAGAAGAACTTTTATCTATGATTTCAGGAGGTCAGCCATTGGATAGGGAACTGAAAATGATTGAAATCATCACAGCAATTGAAGAATTGTCATAAATATTTCTGATTATATGAATTCTATTTTTCTATTCTTCAATAAACCCAAACAATACTAATTATGAATTGAGCTTGTATATAATTCTAATATTATCTAGTACAACGCTAATCTTATAGCATCACATCAAAGAATAGGCAAAAAAGATAAATAAAATAATATGACAAGCGTAAATATCTCTTCTCTGTTTGGAAAAATCACCAATCAAACCTTTTCACGAAGGTTAAACAATAAATCACTAGCTTTGCAGTTCATATATTGATCCAAAAACTCAAAAAAGTCAAATCATACCCCAAAATATGAAATTATATTAAAGGATCGTAAGAATTAAAACAGTAGAAAAAACACTCCTAGTTTGAAGTAGGATTTTGTTGCATTTCCGCAGATTCCATATCTTTATCATCAGGGTCATCGAAATTATTATCTTTTGTAGCAACTTCCATGTTTTCATGTACCTTTACATAAATGTCAGGGTTCCATTGAAGTGGATATTCAATTATTTGGCTAAAACCAGGTGTCATTGAATAATCAATGATATTCTCTAGAGAATTCAGATCTCTAAGCGCATGCATAGATGCAATTTCATAATTCAGGCTCATTAGCTCATTATTCATTGATTCAAAATGAGATATCAAATCTTGGTCTTCAGGGTCTTTTTCTACAACAAAACAAATATCTGGATTGTTATTAGATATCGAATACTTTTTAACAATCAAGCTGCAATTTGTTTTGTTTGGAGAAAACGCTTCTGAGAATTTTATGTTTTCCATTTTAATAATAATCACCCTTTGTTTCTCATGTTAAGCTTGAAGAACCTAATGATGATTGATAATAAAACATATGAAAAAAAGGACATGGTTCAAGATTCCGACCAAAAAACAATCAATAGAGACACAAACTGTTCAAGAAATTGAAGGAAACACCATATTATATTCTAAAATGCATGAAAATTCTCTGAATTTATTGATGACAAATAGCTTCAGATCCAATATCCGCTTTGAAAATGTTTTAGCTGAGAATATTAAATCAATGGTACTTTATTTTCTCTCAGATCCAGCAAATAACGACTTTGATTCGCTTTCAATACCAAAATTCTGCTTCAATGATCTTAATCCAAGTGTTATTTTCGATTTTAGGGAAAAATGTTTATATATACGGAACCCCACAAGAAATGCGGCTTTAGAGATCCCATTGAATTTGAGAGTTGCTGATATATTGGTTTCTTTGAGCCACAAAAAGGTTAGTGCGGATTTAAGATTGATTTTCGAAAGTATCAGGATTTCTGAGTGGAATAATGGGAAGATACTTTGCAAATGTATTGATAATTGCACTAATATCGGGAAAGAAACATTGTTAATATTACGGATTTGCTCGGATGCATTTCATGGTAATGATTATGGAGTTTTGATGTCTCAATGTCTATCCTTATATCAAAATGTATGCACAGATCCATCTCCAAATGTGTGCAGATATTATAGCATTATAGATTGGAGAGAGAAAATGTGGAATAACATAGAGAAGGAATTCCCCAAAATTACTGAAAAATCTGAACCATTACAGATTAACTATAATATTACTAACTATGATCACAAAAAGACCATTCCATATGATCTATCATCAAGGTTGTTGGAGTCATTAAAAGGGAACCCTAACAAACAGTGATTACTATTATGTCTGTTAATAAAAATGATCCAGTTGTTGAAAAAGTATTTTCTCACATGTTCCAATCTGAACAAATAGAAATTCCGGAAAGCAAAGTACGAAGCACTAAGTTTTGTTTGGGAAAGTGCGACTTTTCTTCTGATTTGAACACGTATATTGTCCAAGAAGAGATTAAAGAGCTTAGAGCAGCCAAAAAGGACAATATTTTTGGTCTTAGAGATTACAATGATGAATACGAATCAAAATGTTCTTTAGATCCATCATACTTGTTTTTACCGTCAAGAATCGATAAATCCATTTTTAATAGTGCAAAGGAAGGGTTTGAAAACTCCCAAATGTTGATTGATGAACTTATATCTTCAAAAGAGGCCAAGAATAAGAGATCTGAAACACGCAATTTGGAGCAATTTAAGACTCCTCAAGTGCCTCTAAGCCCCTCAAGAGTTCAAATGAAAAAAAACTTGAATGAAAGAATTATAGCCAAGCAGAAACTCATCAAAAATGCACAATAAGGAAAAAAGCTTGATTTATTCATCTGCAGCGAATATCCTCCTATATGTAGCAGCATCAATGAATTCTTCTGTGGCACCATCTTTAAGTTTCTGGAGATGGTCAGCGGGAATGCTAGAATCCTTGCTTGATAAAAATGTGAAGAAATTAATCAAAGCTACGGTCGGTATTTTCGAGCGACACTGATCATCTTCGAATATCTTAAACAAGTTAAGAATTGTGGTTTCAAAATTAGGGGAAACTAACGTTGAAGCCATTCCCATAAACATATAAATATCAATAACTTCTTGATCTACAAATCCTAAACGTAATATATTTGCTAGTACTTCAGGACTGAATCCAAGGTCTTCGCAAGCAACCTGGAAATCAACTCTTCTGAGCTCTTTTTGGTTTTTCAACACTTCTGCTAGTGATTCTTGCAATTCATGGAGTTCTGCAAGAGTAATTCTATATCCCGATGATGAAACCGGCGGCTCATCAAGCATTTTCTTGAAGTAATCAACCGAAAAAGCAATGAGATCAGCTGGTTTGTTTCGAATCACAGCTTTTGCAAATGCTTTAAGAATCGGGGGTAGATCAGGAGGCGGCTGAATCTGTTCGGCACAGTACATTTTCGTGAACATTTGCTCCAATAAAAATAACGGACAGAAACCGCTAGTTTACAAAACGATTAAATAAATCAAGGTTTACAATTTTCTGGTTTCATGTAGGATTTCATAAATTCGGCTTGATCATCCTCAAGTTGCTTATGCAATTCCATCATATCAGCATATTTTGCAATGGTTTTAGCGTTCTCATACCCCCCGGGGTCATTTTCATCATCACTATCAGAGTCCGATGAAGAGTTATCTGCATTCAGTGGCAGATCTGGGGGTACAAATGCTAAAGTAGTTTCATTGGTTTCGTTAAAGTCTGATGACTCAATTAAAGGTTTCTCTCCTCCATATGATTTTGTTCTTTGTTCTATGTAGGGATCAAGCCTATTCGAGACAAAATCTATCCATTGTTGACTCATCAATGATTGAGAAAGATCTGGATTTGATTTAAGAAAAACAGCAAGATCAATAACTTGTGAATTCGTTTTATATTCACCAAAACTTGTCATAATGAGATTAGGCAATGATAGCTCATGAACAAACCTGGACAAATCCGATCTTTGAATGAAAGGCAAAACAGAAATAACCGATTGCTTAAAACTGGTGCAAACAGACATATCAAAAACAAGGGCTAAATGATCTTTCAATAATACTTTAAAAATGCAAATAGCTCCTCCAATTATATACAAAGGAACATCGCTATTAAAACTAAAAAGTTCTTGGTATCTCTTAAATACCGCCATGCAGTTGTCGCTTTTCGTATGACATTGTATTTGTTTTAATAAATATACTGCTTCGTTTTTACACAAATTACTTCTATGGGGGCTAATCAAAACTTCTAATATGCATTCAATAGTTTCTGGGTTATCTAAATACTTAATATAATCCTTCTTAATCTTTAAGATTTCATGAATTGCTGTGAGAATATTCAAACAGCTTTCTGCATTCAAAAAAGACAACATTTCGGAAAAAAATTCTTTGCTAAGTCCATAGGAAGACGGATATGAAACCAAAATTCCCACCAATAGTTCTTTATAACCCAAAAGATGCAGATTCTTACACAAAAAAGAATGCAACCATGGAATTGCGGAACAAAAACTCCCGTTGGTGTGTCGCATGAAACATTCAATAATCCTTTGGAAATGACCCGCAACTTTTGGATTTGATGAGCTAGGATTTTCAATAAATGAAGATAGCATGTCTAAAAAAACAGGATGAACTTTGAGTTTTTCAAGAATAAGCAAACAATTAGAAGTAAAAACTAGCAAAGAGTTCCTAACAATCTTGGACAAATCCTCATTATCACATGATTCACTGCTAAAAATGTAACCAAAAAGTTCTCTCATAATATCATCCATCAAAACATAATTAACCAGTGGGACAAATCCGCTTCGAATACCTTGAGTAAAAGAAGTGTTTAATAAAATATCTCTGAGAGTTACTTTTTCCGTTTCCAGCATTGTTTTGATAGCATCTAATCCGGGCGATGTAAACATAAATTGTAGTAAAAGTGCCACTCAATCAAATAAAGTTGAGAAAAATTACAAAAAAGAACACCTTTTCTTATTTGCCACCAAAAGTTCTGTTTGTGGGGAGCGATTCCTTGATTCAATTGCTAGTTTAGATAATTGTCTGAAAGCATCTTTAATGGTACTGGTATTATCTTTTGCAGAGCACTCAAAATATGGATATTTCATTTCATTAGCAAACACTTTTGCTTCGTTTCCATCTATTGTGCGGAATTCCACATCAATTTTGTTTCCAATAATAATGCAGGGAATTTTATCGGTATTTGAATCATTTAAATCATTGATCCATTTTTCAAGACGGCTATATGAATCTCTTGAATCAACACTATAAACAAGAAAAGCTCCATTTGCTTTACGAAGAAATGATTTGGTAATACATGCAAATTTTTCCTGTCCAGCAGTATCCCATAATAATACAGTAGATGTGTCTCCTTCATCATTAGTATACTTAACAGACTCGAAATTGGACCCAATGGTGCTATTATTTGACTCATTATAGGGATTATCCGTCATTCTCAGCAATAGAGAGGTTTTCCCAACCATAGTGTCTCCTAGAAATATGAGATTCAGTTTGTTGTTTTCCATAAACTCTGACAAATTTATATTTGAATTGTTGTTTTAAAAGTGACAATAGAACGCTTTTAATTGAAATAGCGATTTGAATAGTGTTAATCATGTTTATTCGCAGCCATTGGAGATACATTAGCTTACTGATTGTTTTCCAAATCAGTAAAGGAAATTTTCGCTATTTGGGCGATTATAATGAGAAAGCAAGATTATTGAGCGTTTGTGTTAATGAAACCATTTCTCAAGGAAGATCATATAGTTTTGGGGATATTGAGATCTCATTCTGTTCTTTTTTCCGAACATCATCTTTTTCAGAATCAGGAGGAGTAATTTACATTATTACCGGAAGCTTGGGGATATCAAATTCAATGTTTTTTAATTGTTCTTCATCACTAAATGGAGGTGCTATTTATTTTGATTCCTCTACCATTCAGATTAATAGAATATGTGGCAATTGCTGTAAAGCTGTCTCAGGCCAATTTTTGTTTTTGAGAACTCAGAATAACAATATTGGCATGATCTCGGTCTCTTATTGTTGCAATAATGGGATAGGAAGCTATTCAATCAATATTTTTAATGGGAACAATCGTTTGGATGATTCCAACAGTTCGTTTAATTACTGTAATCAGGTTTCAGGTTTTGGAGTATCATCCCCATCGAGTTTTTCCAGTTCAATGTGCACAATTGCCCATACTTCAGTGAAGGATTCTCTTGTGTTATTATTTGTGTATTTCAATTCAACAATATCATATACTAACATCGTTTCCAACCATAGTCCAACTCATGGAGTAATTTATTTGGATCGAAATCCATCCGTCAAAATGATGTATTGTATCTTTTCAAAGAATTCGAATCATTTGTTCTCAGTTAGACAAGGAAATCTTTGTGTATATCACAGCTTTATTGAACACAATTCGAATTCGCTCTCAACATCCGCTTCTGTCTCAACCAATAATGTTACTCTCACAATAACCCAAACCCATTTTCTTACTTTTTTCAGTTCTTATTTCTGCCCTACTGACTATACAAAACTTGATATCATTACCAAATCCATATATTATCAGAACAAAATGAGACTCATTAGCTTTCTCACCTTTGCTTTAAACTAAAACTATTATTGAAGGGTTTGTTTGGCCAAAAATATACAAAGAAAACGAATGTATTTTTTATTTTTTTCTTTGATCCAGATCACATATGAGTCGAAAAAGAAGAAGAAATTAGATGATACCAACACCTTATATGTAACAGATCAGAATATGTCCTTTACTTTTGAGGATATACCTGCTGTTTTTCTATTTGTCACACAGGGAGGAGAAAAAACGGAACAAGCTCGTGCTAGATCGGAATTTATTAATGCTGGAACAGCATTGGGTACAAGATGCTATTTTGCTGTGATGGATGGAGAGAGAAATCAAAGATTCGTTCGTCAAGTCAATTTAATTCATACAAAAGGATACTTTCTTTTTAGATATGGCAAGTTAGTTGACAGATACTGGGGAAGGCTTCGTCCTGAGAATTTTATACAATATGTTTTATCAAAAACAGGATGTCCTTTCACAACCTTTGATGACTACCCTAATGCACAAGATTTTATCGAATCAAATCCAGTAGGAGTAGTTCTCTTCATTCCAGAGGCAGGAGGTAAGTCATTTGATAAGTATAATGAATTATCATCACAATTGCGAGACAACTTTTCATTTGGTCTTTGTCCAGATATTGATTTAGCTGACGAGCTTAACGTTGTATCATTCCCGACACTTATTCTTTATAGACAAAAGGATAGAGCAAGAATTGTTTTCCCTGATAATTTTGATACTGCTACATTTACAGATATTAATGCCTGGTTAACTTACAATTCAAAGCCCCGTGTTGATGTGTTTCAAATCCAAGATCAGAGCGTATACAAAAAAGGGAAGCCAGTGATATTGTTTTTTGTACCAGTAAGAGAGGATGAAAAAGAAAAATCGCTCAGTGTTATTGAACCACTATCAAAAGTATTTGGAGAGGATCTTAATTTCACGCAAATTGATGCAGTTACTGGAAATAGGTTCATGACAAGCCTTGGATTCAGTAAGTATGCAGATCCTGCATGTGTTATTCTTAATTATGGCGGAGAGAGGATGACAAAATATAGATATCTTGAAGAAGCCGATTTTACATATGATAATTTATCAACATTCATAATTAGCTATTTGGATGGAAAACTACAACCTGAAGTCAGAAATCAAGTTCTACCTGATGATTTATCTGGACCACTTGTTCAATTAAATGCTTTGAACTTTGAGGATAATGTTATCAAACCCGATGTGGCTGTACTTGTTTTATACTATGAACCATGGGATCATCTATATGGAGAGTTTTATCCAGAATTTCAAAGCATGGCAGAAGAATTTGCGAATAAATCTGTTTCAAGACTAAGATTAACCAAAATCAATGTCGCTGAAAACGATTTAATTGCCGGACCTGACCCAAAGAGAACACCATCATTATACCTGTTTCTCAGAAACCAAAAGAAGGTTCCAGTGATGTATAGTGGAAATCTCAAGAAACAAGCCATTATTGACTTCTTAGATGACGAAATAGGGATTAAGACTGAGCTTTAATATTCTTTTAAAATATCGATACCATTTTTTAATACTTTTTTCCAAGATCAATACCATCCAATCTTATTTCTAAATCTTTTAGCATTATAGACATTTGGTGCATCCTTTCTTGTAATCCTTGGGATCCCGAGTCAGAAAACATAGGATCACTAGAACTATTTCCTGACCCGCTGATAAAATTTCTCGATTTGCCTTTGGATATTCTAACTTCAGTTGACTCTTCTGAAGATATACTCTTTATGTCATTCCTTGAATGGACAGGCAAATGCGTCTTTTTTTCTGGTTTTGCTTCTTGTTTAACATTGCTCTTTCGTTTTTTTGGAATCTCTTCTTCAGTTTCAACGATTTGAACTCTCCCTGGGTTTGGGGATGCTTTTTTTTCTGTTTTGATTTTCTTCCCGAGTTGTTCTGTCGGCGAATCAGATACTTGTGTTGATACATTCACTAGTTTTTTTTTCACAATCTTTTGAGATTTTTCTAAACTGTTTAGTTTCTCAATTGCTGCCAATAATAATTTCTTTATCTCGGATATAGACTGATTAGATTCCACTTCCACATTAATATTATCGATAGGATCATCTTTCAAAAGTATTTCATCCGCATGAATTGAGCCAGAAGAGCTTTTATTTATTTTGGGAGTTGCTAGATCTCCTAGCTTCAAAAGTTCAAATGGAGATTCTGCTTGTGGGGCTTTTTTGTTCATCATAGGAGTAAACGGGTGATTCGCTAATGCAAGCGGAGGCTTTCCTTTACTCATTTTTAAATAATGGCCGTTTAAAATTCTCAAGCTATTTTTTACTTCAAACCTTCTCATAGTGGAGATTTGTTTCCATTCCCTTTGTTTGCTTCACTGTTCTTACAGCCTTCATGAAATCTTCATTGGTAATGTAGTCATGATCCTCACGAAGGGCAAATAAACCGGCTTCGGTACATACATTTCTTAAATCAGCACCATTAAACCCTTCAGAAAGCTTGACAATAGCATCGAAGTCTATATCACCACTAAGAGACAGATTCTTTGAATGAATTTTCAATATTTCATGCCTTGATTGTTCATTAGGAAGTGGGATTTCAATTTTCCTATCAAGACGACCGGGTCTAAGAAGGGCAGGATCCAAAATATCAGGTCTGTTTGTCGCCATGATGACTTTGACTTGGGATGTTGATGAAAAGCCATCCATTTGGGCCAACAATTCCATTAGTGTTCTCTGAACTTCTCTATCAGTTGAGCTTCCTTCTTCAAGGCGCTTCCCACCGAGTGCATCTATTTCATCTATGAAAATAATACAAGGTTCATTTTCTCTTGCATATGTGAACATTTCTCTCACAATTCTTGCAGATTCTCCAACATACCTATCAAAAAGAGAGGCTGCAACGACTTTGAGGAACTTTGCATTGGTATTAGCGGCAATGGCCCTTGCAATAAGAGTTTTTCCAGTACCAGGTGGGCCATAAAGTAGAGCACCTTTGGGTGCTGGAATCCCCACACGCTTGAAGATGCCTGGATTTACCAGCGGAAGTTCAATGATTTCTCGAATTTCGTTAAGCTGCTCGCCGAGACCACCTACGTCAGAATACTTGACTTGACCGGGATCTTCAGCCGACATGTGATGCACCGTAGGGTCAACTTCCCTAGGAAGAGCATGCATTATTGTGTGCGTCGCAATGTCAAGAGCAACACGCCTGCCATTGACCAATAGTGATTTATCCAACCTGGTTCGTGCTCCTACAACATACCGAGACCCAGAAACAGTTTTAACAATATATCGCTCATCATCAAGGGGACGGAGTACTTCTCCGATAATTTGGCCCACAGATTGTAACGAATTAAAAGCTCGCTCCGATTCCTCGTGTTCAACACGCATAGCCGTAACAGCTCGATTAAGTTGATCTACATCAGCTTCCCCTTTCTTTGCCTCGGCTAATTTCTTGCGATAGGTTTTGATTAACTGCTCTTTTCTACTCATTAATTTAACCAAACCAAGTCGATAATTGGCCAACTAAATTGGGCGAAATTTTTAAGCTTTTACTCTAACTGGGATGATTGATTCTCCTAGTACAAACTCTCTAATTTTAATTAATAAAGATTTGTTTTCCTGGGCAACAGCAGTTAAATCTTCTTCATTTTGTTTTAGCCTAAATATTGTCCTTAGGTCTATTTCTTTCTCTTCTTCAATGTCTAATGATACTTTCCCGCTGAAGCATCCAATTGTGCAGTCTTCAGATAATACGATTGTCGATGGGAGCTTGGATATCTGATGAATATCGTCGCCAAAGTCTACAAAAACCCAATTATTTCCCCAGCTTTCTAGATCTTCGCTATTCCATTTCACTCTCGACATACCATTATCTCTAAAATATTTTTTAACCATATGCATATTCTGCTTTGTAACGCCCACAAGTGTTACAACGCTATCCTTCGGATCAAAAAACACACCCTTTTCCATTTTCGGTATTGCTTTCGATAGAGATCCTTTGAATGTTGGAATTCCCGTTATGTTAATCTCAGAACTCTCTTTATCATCTGCTAATTTCTCCCCTTTCTCGTGCTTATTGCGATATATTTTCTGTCCAAAAGGCCTTTCTTTTGTTATTCGATCGGGAAATGGAATATTTTGTTGAATCTCCATTTTGGTCGAAATAATCTGAGCCAGTTTACATTTTACATTAACCTGATCTGGATGGGCTTGATTTGGGCTACCCTGTCGAGGTAGAATATCTTAAGGGCACTTGCTGTAACGCTATGCGGAAGTGAGTAATGAATTTTAGTTCCTGATGATACTTCAGGCAGTAGGAAATGTTTTTGAAGAACATTCTCTGGGTTTTGGAAAAGCAAAACAATAGATAGTGGCGATGTGAACCCAGGTTCTGGTTTGGGCTCAAATATAATCTCGTTAATCGATCTTGTTTTGAACGATATCTCACCAACCCGTTTGGAAGGGTCGAATTTTTGCTCCGAGATTTGTGGAAGCTGGCAAGAAATTGACGGGAATTTGGAAATATCATATGAAGATACATCTTCGGGGAGATCCATCAGTTTCCCATGAAGTTTTATTGAATGAATTACTGTTGGAGCATTGGCTCTTAGTTTGAAAGTGAGAGTTTTCCCCTCAATAGATGAAGGAAGAGTGTGAATTAGTCTATGATCTTGGTATATTGAGTGAGGAATCATTTCCTCATTAATCAGAATATCGAACTCATTATCCGAATCAGAGAAAATAAACATTAAAAATGCAGTCTTTGCAAAAGACAAAGTAAATGTGATGTCATCATTACCATTCATTGTGAAGTCTTGAGCACTATTTCTCAAAACATCCTCAAATAACTCGGATCCATTTGAGCATTTGACTAAAGCACATTGCGCTCCTTGAGAGATTATTGGAAGTCTATTATACAGTTCTGTTTCTGATGACAAAATTTCAAATTTTGGTGAAGATAGGGGAATTTTGTTTTTTTCTTCACAAATCTGAGCCTGACTAGCGAAAAGATTTGCATATTCGATACATTTTGTGCATGAGAAAACAGATTTGGAATTTGTTTCAGTAGTTTTTGGTACTAATAACCCTGGATACAATTGAGATTGAACAAACTCAAATCCTTCGTCAATTTGCTGAGAACAAAAAGCACAGGTTCCTGGTTGATATCCAAAAATCCTAGTTGAAGAATCAATTACCCATGGATTAATCCCCTTTTCGACACATATTTCATTTCTTAAAGTTTCAGAAATTCCAAGATGTATTCTATTAGTCTCTAATTCTATAGCATTCTGGAAGTTTTGCTGAGATGCCAAATATTTCTCAAGACTTAACTGAAATCTATTAAGCATATCCTGGCTTGGAGAATCGGCATCTTTCACTCTAAATAAATCTTGTCCAAACGGAGATTTTGCTTCAATCTTGATATTTCCTATATAAAAAACTTCAGAATCACATTTGAAACAAAGACTAATAAACCTGCATATTGATGATGATTTATTTGGAATTCCCCATCTTTCGGAGGATATCCGGTATCGAGACCATGTTTGCACCTCAACTCTTGGAAAAATAAATTCGTTTAAATCCTCTAAGCTATCAATTGAGTTTCCTACTCTCACAAAAACAGAATTTGGAATTTGTTTGGTTGATGATGGTAAAAGCAAAAAAACTAATGCAGATAACTGCATTGGATATGGTAATTGAATCAGTATGTTATTTTGATCATTAGATAAACTAAAAGCCATATTTCTGAGACCAAATAATGATTTGGAAATAGTTAAAGGAGGATTCACTAAAAATAAATGATATGGATCTATTCTATGATTCCAAGATAAAGCAGGAGGATAAACCCATGATTCAATAATACCCTGTCTAACAGGATCATTCATAACATTCTGAAGCCTCCTTTGCATCGTAATAGCTGTATCGGATGATGAAACAGGGAGTGAAGGGGAAAATTTCTTAATAGCATTAATCTTAATTGCAGGTGTATTCGTATATAATTGTGAAACAACATTGCCCGATTCGACAAAAGATTTGGCCAGGAAATCAACAATATCTTGGTTAATTATCTTGTTTGGTATAATCGAAGTAGGATCTGATAATCCAATACCATTGTGTTTGCACCATTCAGATGTCATAAGTAATGCATAGTAAAATGAAGCCAAATTAGTCCTATCTAATGAATCAGCACAGTTGAACCTACACATTTCAGATTGTTTAACATCAAAATCACCATCAAGTGTACCAGAAGTAAAACCGTTCAATACGGTTAATGGAGCTACACAAGATACAAAATCTTTCATTGTTTCATTGGAACCATCATCATGTAAAAATTTATTAAGGTCGAATGGAATATAAAACGCAAAATGAATATCCTCATCATGCAATCTGGAAATAGCTTTTTTAAAATATTCCAAAATCTCATTTTCTGAGTGATCTTCGTCACTTTGAAGCAATGAAATGCAGTATATCCTATCAAAGCAAAACCTATCTTTCAATGAATTGAAGTAATTTGTTGTACCATTAAAATAATCAGCATCAACTTTGTGCTGAGGTGACCCTAGTTTTGATGACAATGTTGTCTTCCATCTAATTGGAACAGATCCTCTTCTCCATTTAGTGCTAGTAAATTTCCCATTTGTGTAGTATACCAATTCACACTCTACTTCGTTTCCCGGAGAAGAAAGATCATTCAATCCACGAGCAAAATACCTTGTTCCTGGATTAAGAGAAGATCTTCTAACAATATAAGAAATACTATACTGATTCATATTAAACGAAGATGATGTACCAACTCCTTGAATGAGCATAATGCAACACTGTGGTATTCCCAATGAAACAAATGGTTTGATCCATCCATTATTCCAAACAAACTGCGGATCAGGATCGTATGGTTTTTTGTTTGAGGGGAAGGGCCGTGTCATGTCATAAGACTCGCAAAAAAAATGATTGTCAACTAATTGAAACTGTTCATAGTTTGATATGTTTTTACCAGATGGAATATATAAAAATTTAGCTTGTCTTATTGTACGCAAAATATGGCCACCTGGAAGAGTTCCTGTGACGTCATATGAATCCAATAGACACAAAACAGTTTGGTTTTCATTTCTTGCTAGCCCAATTAAACCTTTAGACCTATATATCAGTTCAGATCCATATCCTTCCCTAATAAACATCGCTGCTAGTGAGTGCTCTGGAAAGATATCAATCATTTGAATCCCTGAATACATCGGGCTGCCGCTTGGATCAATAGTTACAACATATGAAGATGGACAAATTGATGGACTAACAATGATATGAGAATATCCGTGCTTGCTAGTATAAACCTCAACTAATGTTGTTCTTTCCATTCCAATAAAATACGAGTCTTTATTCATTCTCATCCTCTTCTATTTCAGCACCAAGCATCTTCTGAAAAGCGAGAGCAATTTCTGCCGCGTATTTGTGCTTTTCGTCTTCTGGAAGCTTGGGTATTTGCTCTTTAAGCTGCATCATGATGGACATTGCCTGATCAAAATTATTGCATTCAGGATCATCAACACTGAGCATATTCACCATTTGCTGAATTTTCTGCTGTATTTGGGGTTTTCCGGCCTCCATTTTACAAGGCCAGCTCACCATTTCCAATGCTTCAATTACACGCGCTCCTGCTGGGCCTTGCTCTTCATCCAATAGGGAAGACCTTCCCTTTCCATCAAAAAAGTCCTTCACTTCTTCCTGGAATGTTTCCAATCTTACATTGATGACTTCAGCAAAATTCTCAACTTCCCAGTCTTTCAGTGACTCGGGGACAGAATCTTCCTTTCCTTCACAAACCCTCAATAGTAATCTAACCTCACTATCCTCAAAAATACCAACAGTAGGAGGCATCATATCACAAAAATGGGAAAATCCAATCCACATAACAGCAGGGGCTTTGTGTTCATAATCAAAATCAAAAACCAAATCAGCTTCAAAATACTTGTTCTTTAATTTCATTCCATTTCCATCAGGACCAAGAATAGTAACAATCTCCTGAGCAGCAACTGCATCCCCAATTGGAATGACACAAACCTTGTTAGTCATGCCGATTAAATAAATGAGGAGGAGCTCAGACGCTGATGCAGCTCTTCTGTCTTCTTTGAGTTTGTTATTTGAAAATCCATTAGAAAGCGTTGAAGCTATTATTGTCAAATCGAATTCCGAAGCTGTTCATGAAATCGACTCGCTATCGGCAAAATTACAACCACACGTTGAATGGGATGACAAATTAGAAGCCATTAAGAGAAGTATGGGTTTAATTAAAGGGGGAGCTTTATCATTTCCCGATTTTGATCTTACCATGATCGCTCCTGCTGTAGCTGAGACTGTAACGGATCTGAGATCAGCTCTTGTAAAATGGGGTGCTCTATTTGCATCTGCTGCTGCTCAGGCTTTAGGGTCAAAATTCTCAACATTATCAGATATTTTTGTCCCTTCATTGTTTAAGCAGGCAACACATGGCACCGCTGTGATATCACAATCATGTCGATTTGGAATACTCCAAATTGCCGAATTTGCTCAAAATAGGAAAACATACAGATCAATTATTTCCGAAATTTCATCAAAGAGTAATGCAAGGAGATTAATTGTAGCAGAATCATTAAGAATCATTGTTTCTAAGTGGCCTTCAAACATTCTTCAACCAATTCTCAATGATGTTAATACATCAATGACAAAACTTAAATCTGATGCAGCTGTTGAAGTGAGAAATGTTTTCAGGACAACAAGTTCTTCGATTCCCCGTCCTCCAACGAGATCTATATCTCCAGGTCGAATGATGACACCTCAAAAACCAATTACTCCAATTAAAGATACCACGGGTTCACCCAAATTTGTTCCGCCTCTTTCATCTCCTCTAATCAAAACTCTTCCTCCTCCAAAAATTCTGAATTTTGTAACACCAAAAACCCAATCAGAAGCAATTAGTTATGGAAAGAATATTCACACCCTTTTTGAAACTAACAATTCTGTTTCCATAAAAAAACTTGGAAAAAACATTAATGAATCACTGCCAATTGCCATCGAATTAAGCCCAAAGGATGAAATTTGGAAAACTCTTCTGCCAGTTTTGTTTGATCGGTTTAATGAAGAGCTAATTGATACTCTTGGAAGGATATTGGTAGCAATGAATTACGATGAAGTGGTACTACCTATCATTATTGAAAAATATGGCTTATATAGGATCATGTCCAAGTTGACATCTGATGGAATAATTGAACTATATATGCATATTAAAAATGCTAATCCTTCAATACATATTGATGAAGACTGCATTAATATTATCCGGAGTATTGATCCAAGCTTGTTTTCTCAATTGAGTTTGGGTACATCCAAACAAAGCGAAAAAGCATTATCGAGCATTATTGATAACATTTTCTCATCAATAAATAAGGAAGAAGATTACATGCAAATCATATATTCATTATCTTCCTATTCAGAGAGTGATATCGATACCATTATCAATGAAAAGATAGGGGTTATTATCGAATATTTAGATAGCGAAAACACCAATATAGTAATTGGCATTATGTCTTTTTGCGAGTATATAATTACCAATTACAATTCTATAGACATGAATTTTCTCTTTGACAATCTTGTAAAACTTTTATTGAAAGAGAATTCCGTCTTCCCACCATATTCTGAGCGCCTTTTAACAGTACTTTTCCCTACTATTGACATTAAGAAACATATTATTCCATATCTTCAAACAGAATCGATTGAAGCCGCATCTTTAATAAGTGTAATATCAAATTATCTTGAGATTGCTCCCGACATCGAAGTTTTGAGGTTTTCGGAGAGTTTGTCGGATATTCTGATAAGTTTGTCTGAATGCTCCAATATTTCGATAAGGAGGTCTGTGATTATGTGTTTTGTTCACTTCTCAAATGAACTAAAGGAATCTTTTGATGATGTGATTAAGAGACTTAATCAGACTAATCAACAACTTGTCAAAAGGTATTTAGCTAAAAGAGCTAATTAGGCGGAGAAACAAATAAACAAAATATGTTTGAATTTTTCAAATCAAAAAGTCGTTATTTAAATGGATGAATTGATCCTGATTGAAAAGAATCTGTTTGGAGATAATCCTGATTTTGATAATCTGGTTACAGATAATTATGATTTTCTGGTCAATAGGCTGCTCCGATTGCCAAAATACAGGCCATTTCTCATTGAAAAAGTGGTGAGTTATTGCTCACGCATGTTACATATCGATAGTTTTAAGGCTTTACTTATAAACGAATCCGTTTTTGCAATGCCAATTATTATTCGCAGACTATATGAAATGAATATGATTGATTTTTCGTTGATTAATGGTATTATTAATGGAAAGGGTTCTTTTGAATTCTGTTTTTATTTTATAAATGAGATTCAAGGATTTCGTGATTTGATGAATAATCATTTTCCAAATAGAAAATTCGATCAATTGCATTATTTAAGTATCAAGGACATTGAATTGATGATTAAATATGGATTCACTCCATCATCCATTGAATACTCACTAAAATATGATGACATTACAAGTTTACAAGAAAAAATGATCAATCCAAATGGTTTTGAAAACTATTTCATTAAGCATACCAGTTTTGAATGGTCAAAATGCCAATCATGTAAGGATGCATTATCATTTGCTGGTTTTTTCGGGTCCATTCATTGTTTTAAGTATCTGATTCTAAATGGCTTTACTATCAAAGAATCAGTGGCAGTGAATGCTGTGTGCAGTGGTTCACATGAAATTTTTCATTTATGCTTGCCATATTTACCAAAATTATCAATTCTTTTAAACAAAGCATCTGAGTTTGGTTATTTGCCAATTATCGAATATTTGGTAGAACAAAAAGTTGAGATAAATCGAAATAACAAAGATTATTTAACAATATTAATCATCAAGCCCCAATTATTGTTGCATCTCAACAAGGACACATTTCTATACTTGATTTTCTCGTGAATATTGGAGCTGATTTAGAAATATGTGATAACAACGATGAGAATAGTTTTTTAAAAATTCACCTCTGCATTATGCTGCCCAGTTTGGTCATTCTTCGATTGTGAATTATTTAATTGAGAGAAATGTTAAGATAAATAAACGTGGATATATGGCTTAAAAACTTTTAATAAGAACATGCCAATTCATCTTGCGGCCATTGGAGCACATTATGAAACAATCAGACTATTGGTAGAGAAAGGGGCAAAAATTGATGGAAAAAACTCAGAGTTTGTTCAACAAAAAATGGAATAATGCCTATTCATTATGCTTCATTATCAGGAGATGTTCGAATTGTCAATATGTGTCTTTTTAATAACCAATATATTAATTCTAAAACCAATAATATTAATATATTTTCATTGGATGTAGCCCTCTTGAGATGGCCTCAATTAGTGGAAAAATTGAAGTTGTGAAGTTTTTAATCTCCAATGATGCAGATATCACATATATGAATCAATATAATCAAATTTATATGTTTGTAAAAGTGCAATTCATTATGCAAGCCAAAATGGTCACCTAGAAATTATTAAGTATTTTGTGGAAATTGGAATTTCGGTCAACTTATTGACAAACAAACATTTTTTTTCCTATTTTCTCTGACTCCTCTTCATTATGCTTCTATGAATGGACATTTGGATATTGTATCATTTTTAGTTGAACATAATGGTGATATAGATTGTAAGAGCAATAATTTGTGGACACCTCTTCATTATGCATGTCATAAAGGTCATTTTCTGGTTGTAGAATATCTTATTAATCATGGAGCAAGAATTGATTCAAGAAACAGAGAATAATACTTATCAAATAATGTCAAACACCACTATTGCTATCAGTTGAATCAAGAATCCCTCGAATTTTTGAGTATCTGGTTAAAAAAGGAGCTGATGTTAATGCCCAAGATAGTAGTGATAGTTTTGATTTTTTGGTTCAACTGCTCTTCATTACACTTGCATGAATGGAATGAGCGATATGGTTATTTTCTTATTGAATCATAACTCTGATATCAATGTAAAAGATAAAAGAATCATGAATTGTTCTCATTCTAAAACTCCTCTTCATATTGCAGTTGAAAGTGGTTCAAGTATTATCACTGATATTCTTTTAAATCATAGTGCCAATGTATATTCAAAAGACAGGAGGGCAAAAAATAGTTTTTTGGAAGAACCCCGGTTTACTTTGCAATTGAGCTTGATTTTTCTGATATCTTTCGACTTTTATTAGATCATATGGATGATGTTAATATCACTGATAATTATTTGATTATTACATTGTTTATGAAACTCCTCTTCACATTGCTTCGAAAGAAAGCAAAAAAGAGTATATTGAACTTCTTTTAGGTAAGAATGCAGATATTAATGCCAGAAATTCCAAAATTTTGGAGTTTTCATTAAATTCACTCCATTGTATTATGCAATAATTCTTGAAGACATGTTTTTGGTGAAATATTTTATTGAAAATGGTGCGTCCGTTAATAACAAAGATAATTTAGTCTTTATTTTTATTGTTCTGATTCAAATCTTCATTTGGCGTCAATTTTGGGTATGAAATACATTGTTCAATATCTTCTTGAGAAAGGGGCTAATGCAAATGCTTTAAGCAAAAGCAAATTACATGTTTTTTCAATGCAACCCCACTTCATTATGCTGCAATAAGCGGGAAAACTAGAATAGCATCATTATTATTAGATCATGGAGCCAAAATCAATGCTAAGGATAATCAAAATCTTATTTTTCGACTAATGAGAGCTGCTTACATTATGCATGCAAGAATAATAGGAAAAAAATGGTCAGGTTTCTTATTGAGAATAATGTTGAGATATTTGCTAAGAATTACGGAATTAAATATGATTTAATCATTTTACTCCTCATCAATTAGCCTTCATTAGAAACTATTTTGATTGTTCAGCAATGATTTGGGAATATGGCCAAGAGATATTGAGAATCCATAATGCATCGAGCCAAGGGGATATAAGTGTTTTAGATACACTATTGAAAAATAGATCCCTCATTAATATAAGATATTGCCACGATTTAACGCAGGGAATTCCAATGTATTTTCAAACTCCTCTTCACACGGCTTCAATGTACGGCCAATTGACAATTGTTGAATATCTTCTAAATAATGGTGCTGATATCAATGCTAAAGATTCTCGAATATCATGAAATAACATTCTTTGACACCATTCTATTATGCTTATGAAAACAATCATATGGATGTGTGTGAATACCTCGAAAGAAAAGGAGCAGAAACAATGATTTCTCATCCTATTGTTACCACAGAGAATATCATAATCGAAAACAAGGGAGAAGAAATTATAGATGGCTATTTAGAAGAACTTTTTAGCTAAAATAGATAATAAATATCTTATCTTGCTTTAACAGGTCATTTTTTTATTAACGACAAATGGAATCCGCTCTACGAAATATTTTAGAACAGGAAGGATGTGAAATTCCTGCAGAAGATCCGCCAGTAAAATTTGAAACGACAGAATCTCCCTTCGAAAACGAAGTTTTGTTGAATGAAATCGATTCCAATGATTTATTTGAATTAACCGGTGACCATGGCACAGAAAAGAGCGCCGAAGAAAAATATAGGAGGGTTAGACAAATGTATGTGAATCAAATCAGATCAAATAAACGGAATGATGTGATTAAACAAAGATTGGGGGAAATAAAAAGAATTTTAAAGGAGGGATCCAAAGAAGAAGTAGATAAACTGTTTATGCAGAGACATAGATGGCTGTCAACCATTCATATAGCTAGAAAAGACGGGAAAAGCATTTGCTCCGATCCATCATGTTCACATTACTCTCTTCCTGGCTCTTGTTTCTGCGTGAACCATATCATGCAAGATTCTGAACAAAAACTCTTTACTAAATGCAACGAATGCGGAACAATTTATCCCGTAATTTCGCATTGCATGTATTGCAAAGAATGAGGAAAATGAAGATATTTAGTTTGTCGCCTTCTTCGAGTTAAAACCAATCTGGAACACCATATTATCAGGATCTATTGAATAAACAGCAAATATAAGTGTGTCTCCAGCTTCAATAAACTCCCATTGAGGATAACTCAATACAATTGTATTACCATTTGTATTAATCCATGGGCAGTGTTTCGAGCTGCAGTGAGCTTTTTCCCATGTTGGAGGTTCATTAATGGAAAACATATAGAAAAGATTCCTGGAGTGGTTATAAGCCAAATCTATTTCCAATGATGAACCAGGAGCCCAATCACTAAATTGATATGAGTAATAAGCCCATTCGTATGGTTGGAACGGATCCTCTTCCCTAACATCTTTGTCGCGCATAACTCGAGCTTGAGAACCACACATATCGCCAAATCTATCAGGAGGGCAATCACACCATCCATTTTTACAAACAGCACCGCTTTCACAGTTAGTTCCACATTTTGGTGGGTCGGAGTTATGAGATCTTCCAGGAGCTCGACCATTGAAGTGATGGAATGGACCAGATATTACTGTTGTATAACTAACATTATCAAAGTATAGCAAATCTCCAGAAATTATATAAATGGTATACTTTTCTCCTTTTGTAACTTTCATTTCAATCATTTTAATAGTATTATGAACATCATAGGATGGATAATCATCTTCTTTTCGGTTTCCGATTCTCTGTGGATTACCTTGAGAATCTTCAACTCTCAAATCAACTCTAAATAAAACATCAGATGGTGCATATGGGTCATGTGGGGGATCATTCCATGCAAGCGTAATTTTCATTATCCCATCTTCTTCAGGCTCAAAAACATATGAATGAAAGCTCCTGGCCTTAAGAATGTCAGAAAACATTCTAATGCCATATAGTGGGCTGACTTTATATTCATCAGGGAAAATCATGAACTTATCAAGTTGAGGAATACCAAAACCAGTGTTTTCTGAAGGGCCTTCAATTGGTTTAGCAATATTTGTTAAAATTGCTCGTAACATATGATTAGATGTTTTAATTATGCTATCCCTTTTCTTTTCTCCAGTAGGATAATACCCATGCTTTAAATATTGCCTAATTAGCAAAACATCACCAGTTGCAAAAGCAGCAGCAACAGATGTGCCCTCTCCTAATCTTACTCCATCTGATCCACATACTTCCCCAGATCTTGAACCGGCATTTGGGGCAAATACAGGACCACCTGACATTACAATTTCTGGTTTAATCCTCTGAAGTCCAACTGGACCTCCCCTTGAACCTGGGGACAGTGTTTGATGACCAGATAGAATATGACGGGCTTCAACATTATCAAAAGTTTTAAGAGTAATATCTCCTTCTTTGAAAAATTCGGCCTCTAAATTTTGGGGAAGTCTGATAACAGGTTTGGTAATTTTACCTGTGAGCTCTTTATCATGAAAAACAAGAACAGCAGCACTTTTGGAAAAAACGCTAACATCTGATTTGTCTGTGGTTGCTATAGAAACTTGCTTGGGATCATCACCAACCGAAAATGTTAATGTCTCACCAATCATATCAGATCTTGTCATTAAATCCATCAAAGTTGTTCCATGAAATGGATCACAGTATCCGATGTATTCTTTGTTATCTTTAATAATAATCACAGGTGATGCAGGATCAACTTGATTAAGAGAAATCCCATCAGAATATGTAGCACCAACTGTTAAAACATTCTTAGAATCTCCAGGAGATGGTATAAAGCCTTTCTTTGAACCCCCATCGCCAGCGGCAAATACAAGAAGCATCTGAGGAATAATATATGATACTTGATCAATTAAAAATGTGAAAAACGAATTTGCGCGGAAGTCGAAACCATGATACTGGACAGCTGATGACATATACCTAGGTAAAATAAACAAATCTGTACCATTTCCTGGCCAGTGTATAAGATCGGATCCTTCTCGGAAAACATCATTAATAATTAACCTTGCATTTGGAGCAACACCATCATAGAATGTTCCTGGGCATTTTTCGTCATCATCTTCATTTGGACAAATGGCATTTCCAGCAATAATTCCAGCAACAAAAGACCCGTGTCCAGATTTTGAATCATGGTCATCTGCATATCTAAAGTATGAAAGAATCTTTCGATGATCCATACCAGTGTCATCTTCAAATACAACATCTTGTTCAGGATCATGGAACCAACAGAGTTTGTGGTCAACACCAGTATCTGCTATTGAAGCAACCTGCCCATGCCCCCCGATTCCATGGTCTAAATACTTATTTCTTGCAGAAAAAGGGAATGATGATTTGTTTTGCCACTCAAGTTTCTCTTGATGTGACAGAGATCTGCTGAATCTTGTGTTTAATCTCGCAGGTGGGAGTTGTTCAAAGGATCTAACACAGTGAATTTTCCTTAAAGTTTCAAAAACAACTTCTGGTTTTTGAGAGGACTTAAATACTTTCCCATTTAAACCAAATTGCGTTGTTTTATATGGCAATTCGCAGTCTGAAGTCGCTATAACTACATATTGATCGGTATTCGATAAAATTGGCTTTGTTTGATTCTTATGGCTTTTTGGCATCTTTTGTATCTTGAAATTCATACTTTTTACCTTTTTTGCTTCGGATTCTGTTAAATAAATAGTAAATAAATCAGATCTCATCGGAAATGTCTGAGAAAACAAATCATGGCCAATGGCTCTCTGTAATGAAGGACCGCATTCAGTTTTCTTGCTGCATTTGACATAATAAAAATGCCCCGATTTTTTGCTAATATTCCCGTCACGAGAGGGCTCTATCATCACTCTCCCCGGTAATAAAATCCTTGAGAATAAAAGGGTTATCAGCATCTGAGTTTACTTCTCCACTTTTTGATTACAACTGTATCATATAAACCATTCGATTAATTCATTGAAAGGTTGATTTGTCTTACTGCCCCTATTGACTTTTGGGAGCTCCTTGAAGCTGTGCTCCCAGCGGAACCATTGCTTCGGTAGCTTGTTATAGATGATCTTCCCGTGCTCTTTTGACTTGTTCTACCTGATCCATTTGCAGAATTATGAGGTGACATAATAACGGGGCCTTTGGGCATTATAGTTGGTGGTGCTGCGAACTGTTTGATTGGCATTCCCATCTGGGTGAGTGCCAATCTTAGTTTTGGCTCAATCTCTCTGTTATTTTCCGCTATCCTTATTAATTCAGCAACAGCTGCTTCAACATTTGATTTTTCCATTCTAAGTTCAATATCCATTTCAAGCAATGTTGATGGATATTTCAGATCTAGGGGTACATTGGTGTCTTTTCTGTGCTTTTCTTTTGCTTTTGTCAGCATGTGAGTAGCCCGAGTGATTTTTTCTCTTAGATCCGAGTTTTCTGTAGTTAATCTTTCTTGCTGAGGCTTTAATTTTGAGATTTCCATCAAAAGAGACTGTATCTTCTGTTCTTGTTGATGATATGTGTTTTCCATGGCTTGTCTCTCTTCAGAAACACTCCGAGCTTCTGCTCTTCGAGCATTCATCCTCTGTTGAGCGACTCTGACTTGTTCATCTAATACCTTCTTCCTCTCCATATCATTATCATTCTCACTTACAGATGTAAATATACTTCTAAATGAGGCATTTTGTCCATTGAGTCTTTCCATTGCCTTTTCCAATGCTCGTAACTCTTGAATTGCTTTTTTGACTTCATTTTCCAACATATCACCCCTTCTGGTTACCTCCTCTCTTTCTTGAGCAAATTTAATAACATGGTAGCTCTGGCTAACTTCTTCGCCATCCACCTGATACTTACCCATCATAACTTTATATTTTGCTTCAAGTGTATCAGCTCTTTTGTGTCTTTCCATTAATTCAATGCTAGAAACATGTCTGGCCTCTTCTTCTGTTTTGAGCTGAGTTCGTAGAGCAGCAAGGTGAGAATCGATTTCATGAACTCTTTCTTCCATTGATAATTGAAGCTGGTGTCTACGGTTTTCTAATGATATTAACTCATCACTTTTCATATTCACATTATCAGATAGCTTTTCAACCTGAAGACGAAGCATATTAAGTTGAACTAGTACGGTTTCTTTTTGCGATCTGGATTTAATTGTTGATTTATCAAGGGAATCTTGATCAAGACGAATTTCATTTAATTTGACTTCCAAATCCTGTTGTGCTGTTTTGATGGTTTCCTTCTTTCTTTTGGTTTGTCTTATATCAAGTTCAAGTCTATGTAATTGTAGATGCTGATTCTTTTCATCGTTAAGTTTTGAGTCAAGAACTTTGGAAAATTTATCAATTTGTGTTTGGAGTTCGAGTTTTTCCTCTTCTGTCCTTTCGCCTTCAATACGAGCAATTTTCCTTTCCATTTGTTGGATCTGGAAATTGGAATTATATAAAAGCTCCATTTGTTTTTGTGTTTCTCTATCAAAATCTTGGATCTTCATTTGTAAATTCTTGGCTCTAGTTTGTGATCCTTGCATTTCTGCATGGAGATCTGCTTCTTTCTTCTTTACTTCTGATACTTCTTGTGACAATTTAAATATTGATTGTTTTCCAGTTGCTATTGATGTCTCAAGGGATTTAAGTTGGGTTTCTTCTTTCTTGAGGAAATCGTTCATAATACTAGTTTGCTCATCCAATGACGATGTTGTTCCCTTTTGTGCTCCCAATGCCTTTTCTGTTTCTTCAAGTCTCTTCAGCAATTCTTCTCTCTTAAAAAGCTCATCTTTTGTTTGAGATTTTAAGTGAGATATTTCTTCAGATAATGCTTTTTCTTCTGATTCCAGTTTTTCTAGTTGATGTCTTTGAGTTTCTACAGTTTCATTGAATTCCAATAGGTCAGATTCATCTTTCTCAAATTGCTTATGAAGTTGAGAAACCTTATGATCACCTATTGTTAACTGCCTTTCAATATTCTGGTTATCTGTAATCGATGATTCCAAATTCTTTTTTTCTTCATTCACCAATGTATTAAGCCTTTCAACTTCAACTTTTCTGGAATCAAATTGAGTTGTAGACTTTTCAATTGATGAGTTTAGAGACTGCATTTGTTTCATGGTATTCTCCCATTGTTCCAACAATTGTGACCGCTCATCATGCATTTTTCGGAAATGCTCGGCTATCATATCCAACTCAATTTGAAGAGCTCTTGTTGCAGTAATTTCATTGTTCAATTCATTTCTCTTTGAATCACATATCGAAGTACCTTTTTCAAGTTCTAAAAGCATAGATCTAATCTTCCCTTCATCTTCTCTCTTATATCTTTGCAAAACAAGAAAATCTTCTTCTTTCTGTCTTGCAATCACAACCCATTGATCCAGTTCCTGTTGATTCATTTTCGCTTCTTCTTTGAAGGCTTCAACTCTTTGTTGTGATTTAAAGATTTTTGCCTGAACTTCACTCCATTTAGCTTGAATATCAGTGGTCAAACTTTCTAGCTTAGATAAGTCTGCTTTAATTTTCCCCCTTTCCCTTTGAAATAATTGCTTGATATGAGTTTCTTCATCAACTTGAGTATGTTTTGCGCTCAATAATTGTTGGGTAGTATTAACCTCTTGTTGGACATTTTTAAGATGATCAGATAAAATTCCAACTCTCTCTTTTAATTCATTACAATCGTTTTTGATAACCTGCAAATCAGAAGATTTCTTAAGTATACGCTGATGCTTCTCTATATTCTCCTTATTCGACCAATCGGGAAGCTCATCATACATATTTATTGTAGATTCTGGTTCATCCATTTTCTCTTTTGAAGAAAAGTGCCAGATTCGTTATTAAAAATTTTTATTTATTTACAATAAAATATCTCCATTTTGACCATTTTGGATGGGCTTATTATATGATAACTAAGATTGGCGCTAGAAAGATCATAATTTATGTCCATTTAATAGATAAATATGTGGTAGATCTTTTTATCGAAATAAACATTTCAATTATAAACATTATCACAAAAAACTGACAATTGGCATTTCTTCATCTAGACTAAAACTATGGTCTCAAGCCAATTAAAACCTTGAATGCAAAAGAAAGAAGGAAAAGTAGATTTGGTAATGCCTATCATTTACTGAGAGAGATTTTTAAAGATTCTTGTTGATTGCCTTGTGAAATATCAATTAGGACAGATAGGTTCACATGAATTGGCTGATGCACTTCAATATGTTTTAAGTCATGCAGGTCATTTAACAGGATTATATAGATATAAATATAAGCTCATGCATCAAATTAGACAATGCAAAGACTTAAAACCCCGTATATATGGTCGGTTCAATACAGGACACATCGGTTCTGGGCCTATGTGGAGGGTTTTGGTGTTCTTTTTAATAGGAATCGTTCCTTTGTTAGAAAGATGGATTGGATCATCCGTTGCTCGTGAATATGAAGGAAGAGTTGGAAAGCCAGTGCTCCTTGGAAAGTCCCTGGAATGCCGCCTCTACTTGAATCCTTAATTCTAGATATGTCAAATCTAAGGCTGATTGGTGGGCATCAAACACCCACTATGCTCGTGAAGGTACTGTAGATAATGCGATTGTAAGGAAAAATACAGGAAGACTTGCTTGATAGTATTTGAAAGAGCAAAGTGATATTCAATCTTCATATATAAAAGATGACCCATTTGTTACCCCTGAAAAGGGTACAACAATGCTAACAGTGATGAAAAACTTGCTTGAAAATAGGAAAAAGTTATGTTATTGGATAAGTGAAAAGTATTAAAGATTATCATATTTGTTATTGCTATAAAAACTTTTTTCCTTATATATACTTGGTGATTCCAAAGAGTAGACCTGTTATAAACATAGAATTGAAATGTTTATTTTAATAAAAAATGTTATTAGAACGTTCGTTACCAAAATTTTCATCGAACACAATATTTCCAATTGAATACAAGTGAATCTCTGAAGATTATTTATCTGCCATTCAGAATGATTAAGATTCGTATATATAATCAACAACATTTCAAACAATTGATTCATTATGTCAATACCATTATAATAAGCATAGAAGAACCCAATACATCCCCTAATCACCATTCCAGACTTAAAAATGATTCTCCATTAATAAAGGAAGACCAGATATAAAAAATGTATTCGCAATATTTTAGCGAGAATACAGCTCTGTTTTCTTTGCAAATGTTAATGTTTTGTTTTGTGTTTGGTAAGTTTTACCCATTTGAATAGTCTTCTGGCTCTTACATATTAAAAATGCCTTTCTATAAACAAAGTATTCTATCTGTCAAGCTTGGGATATACAACAAATCCAAAGGGTGAAGTGTGTGTTAGGTTTGTTTAAACAATTGACTTTCTCTTGTTCCCTTCCTATTCTTGAGAAAATGAAAATATTTATTGTTTATTATTAAGGCGGGGTGGCTATTATTTAAAAATAATCTCCTCTTTTCTATTTCGCATGACCATATAAATTTTGGATAACATCAATTCATTGTTTATGTTAGTACAAATTCAACCAAAATCAATTTGCAAACTATCCTCAAGGTGATGTCTATCAAGAAGATTTGTAGCAATCCTCCTATAAAAATATAAAAAAGAGAGAAGGGTTACAAATAGCAATAATACAATGGAATATAAAACCCATATCATATCAGTATGTTTTGAATAATCTTGCGATTGACTCGGAATCTTACAAACATGCGAACCTAAGTATTCAATCCGATATGTTTGAGTTTTCATGAATGAGTTATTTGTTAATGTTGATATAGATACTGAAGTTGAGAAGGATGATGAATGTTCTATGAATGAATGAGAAATCTCAATAGATCCTGATTCTACGCAGAATAGATAGTTTTGATTATTTTGGAATATACAGTACATCATTTTTGGTGATCCTCCTCCATTAACATAAACTACTCCATTTTCAGATGGACTGTTGTTATGAACAATGTTGGCATATGACATTGATACTGTTCTTGAAGCAGAATAGAAACAAATGCAAATGCTATCAGATACCTTGTTGTTTGAGAAAGTGCTGTGTGAGCTTGCAAAAGTGATTGATAAATCTTGGCGAATACCAGATCCATAAATAGCATTGTTCATCGAACTGTTCATATTGTCTACTATTTGATTACCACTGGCTAAAGTTATAGAATAATATGCAAATGGATTATTAGAGCAATTTGACACAGATAGATGTTCCACATGATTCATCTGAGAAGCAACAAGATATGCAAAATGATAAAATGAAGCTGAACATCTATTAGCACATATCATTACGAGGCATGAATCATATGAATGAAAATAAATTGCCCCACCATGACCAAAACTAGCACAGTTATAGAACATTGTGTAATTAGTTTTCATTGTATATGATCCTCCATTCACATAAATCACTCCACCATGACCAGAGAATGTCAAAGATCTTGAGAAGAAACAATTGGATATATTTATAATCATTTGAGAATAAGACCTACCTTGATTAATTATTTCACTTTCACATCCAAAAACAATGAAGATTGGCCATATATTGAGAAAAAGGTTGTTACAATATTCTTTTGTTTTTGAGATATTTTTTCGAATATTTCGGCAAATTAATGAAGAAAAATGGAAATTCATCCCGAATTTTTTACAAAAAATGGTTAGAACCAAAATTAATCCAATTCCAAAAAATTTCCCAAAATATCTTAGAATATCAAAATAATATGAAATACACATATTCAATATGCATAGGGTACAAATGTCATTACAGAGCAATGCAGATTGTGATGTTACATAATCAAAAAAAGTGATTACTGTATTTATATATGAAGATATCCCCTGGTAATTTTGCAAATATTTCGAATAGATAACAGCTGACCACAAGATAAATGTAATTTTTTCTATAAGCTTAATGGTAATTGAGCTGAAAATCTCACTCTCACAATCATTTTGAATAATTTTGATAATAACTGATAGCAAAAATTGATAAAAAAGCACCTCCAATTTCTGAATTCAAAAAAATTGAATGTTAAGAAAAACGAAAGAACTCCAGACATCATAAAAAATCATACAATATCAATCTGATTGATTATCCAAAAATAATGTCATATCAATATCTGGCATAGATTCATAATGGCAATCATCAATAAAATTCATAATTTTTTCTCTAAATTCGGAAAAAAATGCATATCCATGATTGGCAATGGCTTTTTTTAATGATATAATAACATCACTACAGTACTCAGAAGATGAAGCAAAGCTAGAAATAAAATCAAAAAGATGAGTCAATACAAAATAAACCAATTCATCATTTGAAAAAGCTAAAATTGCGTTAAATAATTTCACAAGATTTGATTTATCTTGGAAATTGCCATACTCAATTATTCCTGAACAGAGTGAATAAAATGTGTCGGTATTTATGTTATTAAAAATATTTGGTTTGAGATTCATTAGCTCTGAGACAAAATTGAATAATGACGATATTATACTATTTGGCACTTTATGAGACTTCACAATATCAATAAGCATTTGAGGATTAATATCAACCTTAATTCTTTCATCTGCTTTAATAATGAAACATGAAAAGAAATCAAAAATTTTATCCCAAAGATGAACAAGACTTTCAGAACCCAAAATCAATAATGAAGACTTCACAAACCCATTCTCATTTAGAAAAGCACATGCATCTTCATATTGATATATAAATATGGTAGCAATCCAAAATATCTCCGTCAAAAACACCGAATAGTATTCAAAATCAGAGAATATAACATTAGAGAACTCAAAAACTAAAAGAAACCAATCATAATTGCATTTGTATGAATTGCAAAATATTCGAAAAGTATATAGTATTGCCTTAACAATCAGATGATTGGATTCAAATCGATCTCTTGGAAGTTGGTTCAAAATATAAAAGATAAAATCAAATGGAGCAATAACATCAGAGTGATCTGAAATTGAACACCCAAGAATACCAAGAATATAAACACATTCTTCTTTTGATGAACCGTAATAAAATGATAATATATGATCATGTAAGTCTAATTTACATATCTTATTGGTAAATTCGGAAGACAAAAAAGCTAATTTGGAAAACCACTTAAGAATTGACTTCCTATAAGCATCATCATCCACATAACTCATTATATACAAAATAATTTCTTCATTTTCGAAATATTTGGATAAAATCGGATATTTTTCAAGATGTTTCAAAAAAGTATTAACTTTCGGTTCAAACGAGTTAGAATCACTAAAAATTTTATTAATTGTCTGGGAAAACAATTCGCTATCCCTTTTTTCAATCATAGAAGAAGGAAGAAATAGCGTGCTATTATCATTATTGTTTATCATCAATTGTTTGTTTAAAATCTTCAATTGGTAGAGTTTTAAATATAGATTCGTAGTTACCATCATCTTTGTACCAAGAACTTACTTTTGGATTCAAAATAATACCAGGAATAATAAAAAGCAAGTGAAATATGAGCCATAAGATCCAAAAATCTCCAACGAAACGAAATGTGAAGTACATTATAGAAAGAAAGACGCAATTTTTGATCAAACTGGAGATATTCGCCATTTTCTCTGAAATAAACATAGAATAATACAAATCAAAAATATAGGAAGCAACGGTGGAATAAAAAGCAGATATTTCTTTCAATGTTTTCATATTAACCTTTTCAATGGTAAAATCTAACGCGCTAGGTTTGTATTCGATAATTGATTTTATTAAAAAAAACATTCCCATTAGCACACACATAATAACTCCGAAAGATAGATCAGAGAAATAGAAAATACAAAATACTAATTCAATAACAAAAAGAGTAATGATCGAATATGTAGAGTTGCTCCAAACACATATATATTGAATTTTCATAATCATATTTTCCTTGTTTCGAAGAAATCTTAATAACTTTTTGGCAATATCTCCACCATTCATAAAAAAAATTATGCAATTCCATAATGAACCTCTTACCATTATGTTGGGTTATTCTGAAACAGAATGAATGTTTTAAAGTAAAACCATTTTTGTGTGATTTGGAGAACGCCACAACTTAGTAATGGTACCTAATATTCATCTAGAGAATGAAATAATAAATTATTCATGATGATTTCATTTCTGATTTCATATATCTATCATTTAACATTCTTATTCATAGAAGAAACTATGTATTCTTCATATCTCATTGGGTTAAATAACCAAAAAATTAGGATTTACCATTTATTTGATAATATATCAGACAATATCTGTAGTTTTTTCATCTGATTTCGAACTTGATATATTGGAGTTTTCTTGTTTAAAAATTTCCTTTAGCCCTAATAAATAGATACAACCAATTATTAGTACAATAATTGAGAGAGAACAAATAATAATTATTTGAGAATTACCACTTGATTCATTCATTTGTGTTTCATCAGGAGTGTTCATTGGTGTTTTTTCAGGAGTACTATTTGGTGTTTGTGTTAGATCTGGTGTTCTTTATGGAAGAGGGATATCAGCATTTCAATGAAGAGAACTGAAAAAAATATTTTGATAAGTCATCATGTTTCCATAACTATTATTTGAGGCTGTTAACATTGATGTAAATACAGAGAATGTTGATAAATGACCTATGAATGAGTCTGACACTTCATGAGAACCCGCATTTAAACCAAATAGGCAGTATAGATTATTTTGGATGATACAAAACCTCATCTTTCTTGATCCGCCTTCATTAGCATAAATTACTGACTGAGATGGACTGTTGTGATCTCCAAATCATCAAGCTCTTCACTGAAATTGTTTAAAATGTTATCAGCATCACCAGATAGATTTCCAGAAATGATCCCCATAAGCTCTTGAATCTAACTAATATCTCAAACTGATTCGAAATGGATCATATATGGTAAAATGACATTGACAATCATATAGGAGACGGAAAACCTGAAACTGGTCTTCATAATTACTAGGAATAGTCCCATTTCTCAAAAATTTGACTCGAAAATGACTTTCTATGTTTATATATTAATCACGTTGGAGTTGATTATTTCAGTATAATATCTTTAAATAAAAAATTTCATCCCTTTTAAACACAAAATTCTTATTATCATGTTCATAATAGAATGTCTGTTCAAGGATATTAAGTTTACTTTTCCACTTTTTATTTGTAGATTTATTAATGGAAAAGAAGATTTCGTTTGAATATCAGCTTTTTAGAGATGAAACACCAGATAATATAGAAGAAATCGATGATATTGACTTTGTAATAAATACATTGGTTAATTTAAGTAGATTTAAACCCCAAAAATATGATTTAATTTTTAAATTTCATCAAAAATACTCAGAAAGGAAAGAATTTAAAGAAAAATTCTTAGAAAAGGCACTAAGACAAAATTTTTTTTTTGTTTCCCTTTTGATTGAAAAAAATATATACAGTTCTGATGATGTTGCTCATTCGTTTGGTACTCCCAATGATACAAGTTCAATAGTCAAATTGTCAAATCTACTATGTACTATAGAGTGTCCAGGAATAGAAAGTAGTGATGTATGCCAAGATACATTTGATTTAACTGAAAAATTTATTAACACGAATTATTTGCCTGGGACAATTGAGTATTGTTTAAGATTTGATGACATTGATGGGCTTCGTAGTATTTACCTGAATCCCAGAGTGTCACAAGATCAAGATATTATTATTGAAATAGAAAACACCATGAATCTCAGTGTTAATTTACTTGGGGCTTGTGGTTTTTTTGGATCAATTCATTGTTTCAAGTATTTATTAAGTACTAAGGAGTTTTTGATTGATCAGTCGGTTATTGAATGTGTCATTTGTGGAGGATCAATTGAGATTTTTCAATTATGTTTACAACCTATTGGTATCTCTTGTATTGTTTCGAAATTGGTGATCTTGGCATCCTGCTATAATAGTCTTGACTTGCTAGTTTTTATGGTAGAAAATAGGGCTGATATAAACGAAAAAACTGAGAATGGAAAGGCTCCTCTTCATTATGCTGCTTGGAATGGTCATCTTAGTGTTGTTGAATATCTAGTTAATCAAAAAGCTGATATAAATGCAAAAAATAATTATGTTTATTTTTTATATTTGATTGGACTCCTCTTCATTTTGCTTCTAGATATGGTCATCTTAGTGTTGTTGAATATCTAGTTAATCAAAAAGCTGATATAAATGCAAAAAATACAAGTGTTGAGTTTTTATATTTAATAT
>Ga0074193_1000549_pt1 | contig 59598 bp, 39 predicted proteins | sample EPASupsiteHSE605_FD_64523 | JGI IMG/M metagenome (GOLD analysis project Ga0074193, IMG submission 64523) | Bioremediated contaminated groundwater from EPA Superfund site, New Mexico - Sample HSE6-05 | ecosystem: Environmental > Aquatic > Deep subsurface > Groundwater > Contaminated ...
TACGCACTTCCACTGATGGGTATTTGTGATGCAAAACGTGCATAGCAGAGCGCAGACAAACCACAAGCCAAGGCGGTGAACACAAAAAGTAACGATACAGCCGGGCCTCCAAGGGATGCAGCATTCCCAATTGTGCTGAAAATTCCGGCACCAATAATTGCGGCAATACCCAGAGAAGTTAAATCCCAAAGTCTTAAGTTGCGTTTCATCCCGAAACCTTCCGATTCCGATTTGTCGAACGACTGCATAATTTCAGAAATAGATTTTCGCCGGAAGCAGGAGTGGAGCTTTGTCATGAGAATGGGGGTAAATGATACTCAAAAGTAGTAAAAAGAGAATATGTATTTACATGTTAATTTTTATACCTGTGAAACAAAAAGAAGTGACCAGAGAAATATCTGATCACTTCTTATAATTTATAAACCAGTAAGTTCTAACTTTTATTAGAATATATCATTCTGATCAATCACATCATTGGGATCTTCTTCGGCACTATTCATGTGCATATAATCTTCGCTGGTAAAAACAATAAACAGATACTGCTTTTGGCCATTTACAAGTGTATTTTCAATTACACGAATTACATACCCATTTCTTTCATAATCTGTTAACAATGAGTTTTCCAGCTTATTCGTGTTGATGCTAAGCATTCCTTCTTTCACAATCAGATCTACCAGAATCGTGTAATTCTTCGTGTTTTGAATTTGATAAACGATTCTGTTTTCAGAACCAGGATAGGAAAGAATATTCATCCAGGCTACGGCACCTCCGGTTTTTGTATCTTTACCAAACGCCCAACTATTGCGATTGTATTTTCCTACTACACCACCCTTTTTATGACTGAACTTCCATCCTTTATTGCTCAAATATGTATCCGATTCTTTAAAATTCATACTTTGAACAGAAATTAGTTCTTTTACAGTAAAACACTGTGCTTTTGATATTTGCAAAAATAATACTGTAAAAAACAGAAGTGCAAAAACCGATTTTACGGAAGAACTCCTTCTAAAACTTTTTACATTCATATCCATTTTGTTTTGGGTTGATAATGCGATATATTGAAAGAATTAGACAAACAAAACAAAAATTGGTTTACTTGCCCAATCAATTCATGCCCAAAGATAAGGAGAAAATAAGAAGAATCCTTTGAAACTGATTAATTATAAATAAACAGGATTCCCTGTATATTTGTACGTTAAATATCTATACCTTATGAAATTAAAAATACTTGCTTTGGGAGTTGCGTTCGTTGCTTCTTGTTCTGTTGCTTATGCACAATTTACCCTTTCGGGTGAATTTCGCCCAAAAGCTCAGGTTTTGGATGGCTATCGCCAGTTATTAAATTCTTCTCAAAAACCAACTGGAATTGTTGCTCAAAGGAGTAGATTACTGTTTGACTACTCTTCTGCAAAAACCGAATATGGGTTTTCGATTCAGGATGTAAGACTCTGGGGGCAGGATAATCTGACCGATAATAATACAAATATTGGAGTATTTGAAGCATGGATGAAGTATAAATTCAATACAAAAATGGCATTAAAAGCTGGTCGTCAGAAACTGAATTACGATGACGGAAGGATCCTTTCCGAAAACAACTGGAGAGACTGGGGAGCTACACATGATATAGCTGTATTTCAATACAATAACCCTGATAAATTGCAAAAACTTGATGTGGGTTTTGCAATCAATAATCCCGGAGATTTTAAAGCGAACTCTCTTCTGGATTACACCCTGAAAAGTTATAAATACATGAGCTTTTTCTGGTTCAATCAAAAAATGATGAATCAGAAACTAGACCTCTCTTTTACCGGAATTATAGATGTAAATCAAAAGCCTTCACACGTAAACAATTACAATTCCCGTTTCACGTTCGGCCCAAATGCAACTTACAAAAACGGAAAATTCAGCTTCAATGGTATCTTTTATTATCAGGGAGGAAAACTTGCAGAAGGGACAAGCCTGAAAGCAAATTTCTATTCTGTGAAAATTTCTTATAAAATCACAGATAATCTGGAACTTACAGCCGCTTATGATCACTATTCAGGAACAGATTTTTCCGATACAACACTGGGCAAAACTGAGTCTAAAGCATTCGACAAACTGTTTGGTACTTCTCATACCTTTTTAGGCTATATGGATTATTTCCCTCTCGAAAAAGGCAAACCAGGCTTTGGATCCGGCATCAACGACATTTATTTCAGAGCAAAATACAGTTTCAGAAAGATCCACAGCCTCGAAGCAACTATTCATCTCTTTTCACTGGACAAAGAGTATATGCTATTGAAATCCAGTCCTAAAATGGACGTATTGAAGGTGAATAAAAATATCGGTACAGAACTCGACCTCGTTTATAATTGTAAATTATCTTCCGAAGTTGAAGTAAATACAGGCTATTGTGTTATGCTGCCCTCCGAAACGCTCGAAAAAGTGTACGGACTAAACAAGGGAGATAGTAAATTTTCTCATTATCTGTACTTTATGGTAACTTTTAAACCTCAATTTTTCAAATGGCAACAAACGCAAAAAGAATAATTTCACAAAATGTTCTTTTTGACAAAAAGGATGCTGTTCTGAATTCCGTATATTTGCAGGAAGAAAAGGACGATAATAACGCTCTAAAACTATTCAATCATGAAACGTCATATACCGAATTTATTAACATTGAGCAATTTATTTTGCGGATGTATTGCAATAATACAAGCCTTTAACGGCAATTGGGTAAATGCCTCTCTGTTTATTTTTGCAGGTGCTGTTTTCGATTTTTTCGATGGTTTTGCTGCTCGTTTGCTTAATGTGAAATCGGATATAGGGAAACAGCTCGACTCCCTTGCCGACCTGATTACATTCGGAGTAGCACCGGCAACTATCGCTTATGTAATGATGCAGTATACGTTTACACAATGGGAAGTTTACCATCCAGCCTTTAAAGCCTATCCGGTTCTTTTTCAATTCATCCCTTATAGTGCATATCTGATTGCTGTCTTTTCCGCACTCCGTTTAGCAAAATTCAATATCGACACTCGCCAAGAAGTCTATTTTATCGGGCTTCCAACTCCCGCTAATGCAATGTTTTGGGCTGCTTTCCCACTTATAAATTATTCTATTAGTGAACATTACATGTGGGAATGGTTTGAAGAAAGTCAAACCAGTATTATCTATACGAATTATGCAATGTACCCATGGTTTTATGTTATTCTTGTGATCGTAATGTCATTGTTACTGGTAAGCCCGTTTCGCATGTTCTCTTTCAAGTTCAAAAATGTGACCATGAAAGAACACGGATCACTATTAGGATTCCTTATTCTCTCGATCCTATTGTTAATTACTCTTCAGGTTATTGCAGTGCCAATATTAATCTTCGGCTATATTCTGCTCTCTATTCTGACTTTAAACGGCAAGAAAACAAAACGTTAATGTAATACGACAAATTTAGAGCTATAAACAGAATCAGACGATTCTAAAAGAATTGAATAAATACCGGTCATCCATTGTCCGGTATTTATTGTATATACCGATGACTCTTGCTCTCCATTTTGCTCATAAATCAAATTTCCCAATAAATCATAAATACGAATCCATTTTACCGGATTGGAAATTTTTACAATAATTTTATCATTTGCAGGATTAGGATATAATTGATAATCAAACTGATTTGCTGTATTTATTCCACTGGAAGACTGGGTTAACTGTACGTTAAGATTATTTGTTTGGTGATTCTGAACAGATACATTACTGATTGTCTTACTATTATATCCTGGAACAGAAAATGTAACCGAATAAGTGCCTGCTAAAACAGGGCGGTGATAATCACCATTTAAAGCCGTAGAATAAACATGAGAGCTATCGCGATCATGATTATTGATAAACACCCGCACCTTAAGCGGCAGGCCTGTGACAGAATCGGTGACAACTCCATGTATTCCGAACCGGGCTTCTTCCAGATAATTGAGCAATGATTTGTAATTGTAATTCCAATACGCAGGCAAAAGACTAGATGATAACGTTTTATCTGTGGACAACTCCATCGTAACCTCCCTACATTTCTGCCACCAATTCATATAATCCTGACGACCACCTGTAATAACATACCAGGTTCCACCATTCGTAATTCCATTTGATTCATCGGTTAAATATCCTGTTACGCTATTTGCATGTGCTGTATCAGCATACGCTCTTGAAATCTGACTCCACCAGGTATCATCTGCATGCGTTTTTGTTGCTGCAGCCCAGGTATCAAACGGATAATTAATCAATTCTGCGCCACCATGTAAATTCGCACTCATGGTAAAATTATGAAGTCCTGCAAAATTCATCATCGCGATATTCTCCGGTTGCCATTGATTTCCATCCGGATGATCGCCGGCTCTTGGATCCGGGAAATTTCGGTTTAAATCTATCGAATTTGCGTTATAACGAACTGAACCAACAATGGTTGAGTTACTTATTTTAAACGTTCCATCTGGATTTGCTAAAGGACTAATCCAAATTTCCATATTGTTTACAATGGAATTTATCCGGCTGTTTGTGCCATAATTTGAAAGCAGATAATCAGCCAATCTCAACATCAAAATGTAACCTGTTGTTTCATCTCCATGTATAGTTGCTGTATAAAAAAATTCAGGCTCAGATTGATCGTATTGAACAGAATCTGAAATCTTTAAAGCTATAATAGCACGATTATTTTTTGAGAATCCAATTGTATCCAGTTTACAAATTGCAGGATAATCCGTCGCAAACTTTTTCATCATCTGAATATACAAATCATAAACCGGATATTTATCCCAGTTTTGCATATCTGCTAACGCTGAAGCCATAACAATTGCATCAGGATTGAGCAGGGAAGGAGCTGTTAAAACCTCATAGTTGCTTTTTGCTTTCAGAAATTCAGAAAATTGAGATGCTGAGGCGTATGCATACACATATCCATCTTTCACTTTATCCACAGAAACTTTATCCATTACATTATTTCCTGACGTTGAAACAGGAAATCTGAAATAAATTTCACCTCTACTTTCCAAAATATCTTTAACGCTGGAATTATTTGTAATTACCTGAGCTTGAGTAGTAAATATATTTACCAGCAAAACAAAGGCCAGCAAAACAAGTTTTGAATTTTTCATCATTAAATCATTCTGTATGAATCTACAAACTTACAAAATGTAAGGAGAACAATCACTAATTATTCATAAAACAAAAAGACCCCGGAATAATTCCGGCCCGGATTGAATCTTTTAGCCAGCCATTCAGCTCATAACGAAATACCCATCCATTTTGATTATAATCCAACGCATCCGAAGCCAGTAATTGTCCATTTGAAGGGTTTACAGCCAGCGCATAAAAAAGATGATTCGTTTTCGGAATAAACGGCTGAGAAGGCAAATTCAAGGCATTTGCCGCCATTTTATAAATCCCCTGGCTGATGTAATAAAGTGTATCACCAGTATGATTTAGTACAAGCGAAGTAGGGGAGAGGTACCGGCTCGGAAATTCAAATTTCTGTTCTATTACACATAATTGTGGATCAATTTTATACAATGCAGGAATCTCTTCATAATTAAAGCCACCACTGCAAAGTACCCATAATTTGTTGTATTTGTCTATCACTAAACTGTTGAGTTCTTTTGTTAAAATCAACGAATCTATAATTTTATCCTGAATAACATCTGCAATGAGTAATGTATTATTTGGCTTTTGAATATAATGTTCTGACCAGTTTAAAATAAATGCCTTATTTCCGAAGAGAGCCATTTTATCTGTCGATTTTCCTGCATAAAATTTTCCGACAACTTTTCGTTCCTCAGGATTTAAGATAGAAATCCAAGGTGAACGTAAATCAGAAACATACGCTTTCTGACTGTTAATCGGCAAAATAAAACGTGGATTTTCAAGATCTTTTATTGTTGTAACTGAATGAAAATCACCGAGATGAACTACTTCTATTTTCCCGGAATTATTCACAACAATAAAGGCAAAATCGCCAATAATCTGCATGGAAGTTGGGATATCTCCTGTAGGTCTTTTGTTTGCCGAATAAAAAACATCCTGAATTAACTTTCCCCTCAGTTCATCGTAGAAGGAAATCGTACCATTTCCCCATGTAAAATTACCTTCGTTGAGGATAAAAAATCCCTTACTTCTCACATAATCGGAAGCTTCAGTGTTTATTTCACCAAAAGGCTCATCTTTTGTACAACTGAAAATAATCAGTGCACAAAACAACAGTAATCCATTGATAATCTTCTTATTCATTTGATTGGCTTTTTAAAAACTGATACCGTAAAACTACTGAAAACGAGCGACCCGGCATTGGTTGCCATGCTACAGACTGATAATCTTCGTCAAAAATATTATCAATCGAAACCTGTAAGCTCCATTCTTGTTTTGCCATCTTAAAACGTTTACTTAAGTACAAATCGCTCACGAAATAATCGGGTAAGTAACGGGTATTTGACGTACTGGTGTATCGTTTTCCGACCCAATGTGTGTTAAATGTGAAATTCCAGCTTTGATAGCTGCAGGCAATATTTCCGTAAACCGAATTTCGGGGAACATAAATTAACTGCTTATCCACAGTTGGATCGTTAGGGTATAATTCCTTTTTATTAAGTGCGGCCGTAAAAGTATAACCTCCCTGCAGTGTGAAAACACATTTACTCAATTCATATTTCACGTGAAACATATACTCTAACCCACTGGAATTAACCTGTTTCAGGTTAACAGGTTTCCAATAACGCGAAACGGCATCCGGTTGCCACAATATCCAATTGTTGATGTGTGTAAAATAAGAAGTAAACTCTGTTTCAAATTTCGGATTACTCTTTTCCGATGAACGAATTTCAAAACTTGCCTCAGCTGTTAATCCGTCTTCGTGCTTTAAATCCGGATTGCCTCCCGGAACCCAATACAAATCATTCATCGAAGGTTGGTGAAGATTTCGGGCAACCATCGTTTTTACATACCAGTCTTTCGTATGGCTAAGCTTATATTCTATTCCCAGTGATGGTATTAATGATTGAAATTCACCATTCAATAGTTCTTCACGCAATAGGGCAACTGTAACCCAACGTTTGCCTATTTCATATCGTGCATCAACGTAAGCTGAAAATAAGTTCCGTTTTTTGAACCCACTGTAATTTATCGAGTTTACTTGAATTATTTCACCATCCAAACCGGTTCTTAACCGTAAACCTGGTTTCCCAAAAAACAATAACCCAGCTTTAAACGACCCCTGATTTACTCTGTTTTGAGAATGAATGAACGATACCCTGTTATCATAAATCATCAAATCATTCAAATAGGATACCGACAAATTTGTTTGATATTTTGGGGTTGTTTTCTTTACAAAAGCATTGACCTTTATTGATTCGCTTTCCTGAGATTCGTTTCCTTTAATTGCAGTCATTACAAGTGGTTGCGGAAGATTTCGAAAGTTTTTTTGCCACCAAAATCTGACTCCGGATTCAATATTTGAGCTGTTCTTAAAATAAAATTCCTGCATTACAGCTTCTTGCCAATAGGAAGCGTCATTGCGTATTTCTTCCGGATAGGGAAGAGCATAAGTATTGTTTTTGAATGAAAAATTATTTTCTGATTTCAATCCATAAATCTTGGTTTTACTCAAAAACTTTCCATTTCCAAAATTTACATTCAGACCCGAATTATATGTTTCAAAACTACCGGCTCCGATTAGTACCTGTACCTTTAATCGCTCCGAAAAATCAGGTTTATTGCCTATTTGAATTGTGCCACCCAAAGATCCACTATGCTGAAACAATGAGCTACTTCCATGTAAAAGAGACAATTCTTCATTCAAAAAAACCGGAATCAATGAAAAATCGGTTTGTCCCATCATAGGGGAGTTGATATTCAAATCATTCCATAAAACCTGAGTATGCGAAGCACTCGTTCCACGAAAAGAAACCGTAGCCAGATTCCCTTGCCCGTATGATTTGATAAACACCGGAGAATGCGCTGCTAAAAGTTGTGATAAGGAAGTAGATTCATATTGCTTTACAATTATTGAATCAAAAAATGTTGTTTTCAACACTCTCGGTTTATAAACAGCTTTGGATTGAATTGTGACTGATTTCAATTCTATCGTATCACTTATGTGCTGAGAATATATTTTATTCGAAATAAAAACTAATACCAAAACAACAATAAAATTATATACTCTTTTTTTATTCATAATTTTTATTCTGATAGATAGAATTTCATTGCAGAAGAAAATATTAATCAAGAATTATTTTTCGAGAAATATTTTTCCCCGCTTCAGTCAATATCCTCACAATGTAAATGCCTTTTCCTGCTTCAGGAAGAAAAATTTCGAGCTGTTGATCAATCGAAGTACTTTTATGTAATTCTCGACCACATATAGAATAGATTTCAACGTTGTATTTATCTGTATTCGAGGAACTTATTCTTATTTTCCGAGATTCATAAACATGAACATGAAAATCAGATTTCTGCTCATTTTCTAAAATTCCTGTGAATAGAGTGTTATGAATAACGCCAACGGCATCTAAATCGAAACCGGAACTCCAATAAGGAGTCGGATAGGGATCGTTGATTATATTTTGTTTTGAGTCGAAAGAGCAAATGGAAGTTTGGATTGATCCAACTACATCTACAATTCTAACATGAGTAATATGATTAATGTTTACCGAGATGCTATCGACCAAATCATTCAAATCAAAAGGTGTTCCATATAGCGCCTTGTATTTACCGGCAAGATTGTATAGCTTCTGAGTATTTAACTGTCCGAAACTTGAAATTTGAGAAGAGGTTGGGGTTAAAGAAACAGATGGGAAACGCACAAAATGAACTCCATCCGAACTCACTTCGATAAAAGCAAGTTCCAGAAAAAAATCATCAAATGAATTTTCAAATACGGCAAAATCAAAGCCCGGACCATTTACTATTGGATATGAAAACGTTACAGTTGCAACGCCTGCATCTCCAAGACTGACAACGTTATTATCAGCTTTCCCGAATGCATCATTTTCAGAACCGTATGAAGCCCTGTTTGTACCTAAATGGTCAGGATCAATAAAACTTGTATCCCCTTTTATTATATAACCTCTTGAAACATAACAATTTTGAGCCCAATCTATAAAAATAGCGGAGTCTTTAAATATCGCCGTTGAACCAACCAGACCCACTGCCGGAGGATATTGAGCGTAAAGTGAATGCCTGCCGGTTAAAACCAGCAGGCAAATCATCAAACCCATAAAAAAACTTCTATTCATGAAGTTTACCTTTAACGTGATTAACGTTTCACAATTCGTTGGGTGTAAACACCTGATTGTGAATTTACTTTTACAAAATAAACACCTTCGGTTAAATTAGCCAGAGAAAGCTTACATTCCATGTTGTTCACTTCATTCCGAGAAACTAATTTACCATCCATAGAGTAGATTTCAAGTGTATTAATTTGTTGATTATCTTTATTTTGAACTATAATAAAGTCCGTTGTCGGATTCGGATAAATCTGGATAGTTGAAGGGAATACAGTTTCAATTCCTACCCCTGAACTATTGAAATTATCCAAGCTGAAATATGAAGGAGTATTCATACCATATTGGCCAATATCGCTCGAACGAAGAATAAATCCAATACTGTCAACAGATCCTAATGTACTTAAATTAAACCACTTCCAATCTTTTACTATATAGTCTTCTGTATTATTGGAAAACCGGAAATCAGCCAGATAAAACGCTGCACTATCTTTCAAAGTTCCATTACTCCAACCCAAAGCAACAATTTTAAACCAATCAGCATCATTCCCGGTAGAGCCACCAAATTTTTTAGCAATCCCATCACCTAGTTTCATTGAATAATAAGCATATACACTATTCGTAACATAGCATCCGGTAACAGATTTGTTTCCATTCAAATTCACCACAGATGGAATTGGATGATTATCAGTCATATAATCGGAAAGAACGGAAACCATTGCATAGTTTGCTGAATTGGAATATCCTTTCCCTGTAATTGCAGCAAATTGATTGGAATGTCCTTGTGTAATGGTATCCGTTACATTGGAATACGCAAAACCACCCCAGACATAAGCACTTCCACCAAATGAAGTATATTGGTTTTCAAATAAATAACCCCCATTTGAAAAACCACCACTTAAATCAGAACCATTCCAGTAGGCATTTGCATTTAAACTAAAATTGTCGAACGTAGCTACTGTTTGAGCTTTTGAAACAAATGGCAACAGAAAGGAAATTGCCAAACCAAGAAAATAACTTTTGTTCATAACTGCTTGTTTTAAAGTTTAATAATTGGATTAAACTTCAAAACTTCAGGGAAAAAAATAAGCGGGAATAAGTAAGTGTATGTAACTTATTCATGGCTTTTATCCCGAAAGCTTTGAATAGAATTTGAAACTGGCAGGTCTTCTGACTTGTTTCCTTTCCGTCGCCTTCCCATCCAAACCTTTAGGACAGTGGCAAGAATAACGGTAAAGTATCACTGAAACTTACAGCAGCGGGTACTGTACAGGTTTTTCACCTGTTTCCCTTTTCATCTCCGTTTAAGGAGAACCATTTCATCGGCAAAATTAGATAAAAACCTGTTCAATGACAGGTTTTTTTAAAATATTTTATATTACATTGATTTAGCGAACTTTATATATTACATTTATTCCTCATCATCGATAGTAATATTGTCATAACGAATTTCTTTCCCATCTTGATAGTAAACTATCAGAAACAATTGACCCTCTTCTGTGAATTTTCGCCACTCACCTTCACGCTTACCCATCACATAGTCTCCTGTTTGCTTTGTATTGCCGTTTTCCCAATACCATGTATGCTTTCCATTTGGGTTATCTTCTACATAAGATCCTATGAACGAAGGCTTTCTGTCAGCAAAAAAATGCTTCCACGTTCCATTACGCTTTCCGTCGGTATAAGTGCCCTCTTGACGGGTATCATTTAATTCATAAAACCAAAATCCATTCTCCTGACCATCAATATATTCACCTTTTACAATTATTTTACCAGTATCACTATATTCAACATATTGGCCATCTCCAAGTCCATTATTCAAATTTTCTTCAATATGTATTTCACCTGATTCATAATACCATTGCCATTCACCATCATAATTTCCTTTTGCATTAAAACGTCCGGTCTGTTCTAGTTTACCACTTTTATAGTAAAATTTCCAATTTCCTACTTTGAGATTATCTTTATAGCTTCCTTCTGCTTTTAATTTTCCATCATCGTAAAACTCTTTCCAGATACCTTGCTTTAAGCCTTTTTCATCGACAATTCCTTGACCTACAAGTATTCCATTTTTATAAACTGAACCGGTTTTTAAGGTTCCGTCAGGATTATAATCTCTTCTTATACCTTCTGGTTTTCCCTTATTGTAACTTGCCGTTGCTTTAATTTGTCCATTCGGATAGTAATCCGTTCTTACTTCAAGTTCACGAAGTTCGGGAGCATCCAATTGAAGTTCATCATTGATGTATTTTTCTATAACAATAAGATTTCCATCAGGTTTATAAGATTTAAAAAAACCGTTTTTCTTATCGTTTTGAAAGGTTCCTTCTAATTTTAGATTCCCATTATCATAAAACCATTTCCAAACTCCTTGTTTCTGACCTTTAAAATCTACCCGGTTAATTCTTTCCCGGTTAATAACAAAACCTGTTCTGTATTCAATCAGGCTGATTATCAAACCTGTAGTATCGTATTCACGTTCTATTCCATTTTCAAGGCCATTTTCAAATGGAGTTTCTTTTTTAAGTTTTCCAGAAATATAATATGTTTTGGATAATCCTTGTTTAATATCATTTATAAAATACTCATTTACAATCTCTTCTTGTTGATAGCTGCGACGTAACCCATTCTTTTTCCCATTTTTATAAGTAATTTCAAGTGTCTTTTTCCCCTGTGAATCATAAAACGTCCATACACTATCCAGTTCAAAATTTTTACGACTTCCTTCTGATACAAGTATTCTCTTATCGTTATATGTTTTCCAATATCCATCAGGTTTTCCATTACGTAAATTTCCTTCACTGGATATTTTTCCATTAGGATGGTAATACTGAGTAAAAACAAGAGAATCGGGTTTTACTTGTGATATTGATTGGTAATAAGTTACAACAATAAAAAGAATTAACAGTGTAAGTTTACTCTTCATTTTGAAAACCATTTTATTGAACTTACGAAGATAAACGAATAAGCGGAGTAATTGGTATTACTCCGCTTATTTTCATTTAATTAATTAAAATAGATGCTTAAGTATTAATAAATTAAATAATTCCCAGTTTTTTAGACATTTCAAGCATCCTCACAATAGGTGCTTTCGCTTTATCTATAATTTCCGGATTTAAAATAATTTCCGGTTGTTCATTTTTTAAAGCCAGATAAAGTTTATCGACGGTGTTAAGTTTCATAAATTCACAATCATTACAGGCACAAGTTTCATCTGTAGCAACTATAATAAACTCTTTTCCAGGATTTTGTTTTTTCATTTGATGAATAATGCCTGTTTCGGTAGCTACAATGTACTTTTGATGAGAATCACTATTCGCATACTTTAAAATAGCAGTTGTTGAACCAATAAAATCAGCTAACTCAAGTACGGCAGCATTACATTCAGGATGAGCAAGTATTTTAGCATCAGGATGTTGCAACTTTAAATTCACTATTTTCTCAGCTTTTAAAATATCATGTACCTGACAGGTTCCGTTCCATAAAACCATATTTCTACCTGTCATTCTGTTAATATACCCACCCAGATTTTTATCAGGTGCAAAAATAATTTTTTGATCTTTCGAAAACGATTCAACAAGTTTTAATGCATTACTCGATGTACAGATTAAATCACTTAAAGCCTTTACTTCGGCACTACAATTAATGTATGAAATTACAATATGATCAGGATATTGTTTTTTAAACTCAGCTAAATCAGAACCTTTACATGAATCGGCTAAAGAACATCCAGCTTCAAGATCAGGCAAAATAACTTTTTTATCCGGATTTAATAATTTTGCTGTTTCGGCCATAAAATGAACTCCTGCAAAGATTATTAAATCCGCTTTTGTTTCAGCAGCTTTTTGTGCCAAATTCAAACTATCGCCTACAAAATCAGCAAGATCCTGTATTTCTGGGATTTGATAAAAATGAGCAAGAATCACTGCATTTTTTTCTTTTCGTAATGTTTTTATAGCAGCGAGTTTATCAATATTATTCATATATGTATTTTAAAAATATAATAATGTATATAATAGGGCTGTTAATTTGTTTGTAAATAGAAACTCCTAAATTTGCTTTTTTAGATGTTAGTAGTTTATCAACAATTAACTAACATAAGTAGTTTGATATATTTACTTGAATTTCAAGTTTTATATAAACGATTAACATCATGTTGATAGTTTGTATTGTTGATATTTTTTTGCATATAAAACAGCTTTAGAGCTGTTGAAAATGTGTTTAGAACTGTTGATAAATTGGCAGTGTCTAATCACAGAAGCGGCAAAATTAGACAAAAGTGTTTATAAAACAAGTGAGTTTAAACAATGTGAAGTAACGTTATTTTGTTGTTAACAACATCTTTGTTGATAAAATATATCACTGTATATCAATAATATAGTATCTATTTTTAAATACTTTGGCCTATTTAAAAAGCTCATATTAAAGTGGATGGTAAAGAATAGTTAACTTTGCTCATTAAAACTTATCAACAATGTTTGATAAACAGAATATAATTGCTATCGGTTGTGATCATGGTGGTTTTGAAATGAAAAACTACCTGGTGAAAACTTTGACAGATCAAGGTTTTCAATGGTTTGATTTCGGAACTTTTAGTTCGGAAAGTGTTGATTATCCTGATATTATACATCCGTTAGCGAAAGCTGTTTCGGATGGAAAGTATCAGTTTGGAATCATTTTGTGTGGAAGTGGAAATGGTGTACAAATGGTAGCCAATAAATATCCAAATGTAAGAGCTGCATTGTGTTGGGATACTGAGCAAACGGAATTAACACGTAAACATAACAATGCGAATGTGTTATCTTTACCAGGAAGATTTATTCCGTTTGAAAAGGCCGAAGAAATGGTAAAGCTTTTTTTAAACACTGAATTTGAAGGAGGAAGACATACATTGCGTGTTGATAAAATATCTAAAACTTTATAATTGCCTATGTTTCAGGATAATTACAAGAAGTTTATTGCAGATGCTGAACAAAACATCTCTGATTTAAAGCAACTTTCTGTTTTGAGTCAGAATGTTGATCGTTATCAAAATAATATAAAAGCAAATAAAGAAGTGTTTTTAAATTTTGAATTAGCGAGAAAACGTGCTGCACATTTAAAAAACAAGGCATTTAATGAGTTTGAACATTATCTTACGGAATTTGAGAAAAAATTTCGTAACAATGGAGGTAAAGTAATTTGGGCGGAAAATAGTCAGCAAGTTATTCTTGAAATAGTTCAAATAATTGAAAAACAAGAAATTAATACAATAAACTATACAAAATCTTTAATTTCTGAAGAAATAAATATTTCAAAATCACTTAATGACTTTACTCCGGTAGCAACGGATATGAGTGACTTTATTCTTCAGAAATTATCATCTGAAAAGAAACTTTCAGATTTGACGCTTATGCGTACTTCTGAAGCTGAGATTTCAGAAATGTTTCACAAGTACTTTCAATTGCGCAAAAATGCTACTTTAGAAGAAATAACTGCATCAATAAGAGATACTTTACGTAATAGTATTCTCCAATCAAAAATTTCAGTTACCAGTGCTGATTTTTTGGTATCTGATTGTGGAGCAGTAGCTTATAGTGAAAATGAAGGAGATATTACACTTGCTTACTCTATTCCCAAAGTTCAAATAGTATTAGCAGGTATTGAAAAAATAATTCCCTCATTAAATGATTTAGAATTATTGTGGGCTTTAAAAGCGCATAGTAAAGAAGGTATGTTAGCCAATACTTATCAATCAGTTGTTTTTGGACCTAAGAAAGAGACAGAAACAGATGGCTGTAATGAGATGATTTTGATATTAGTTGATAATAACCGAACAGAATTATTAAGTCATAAACCTCAAAGGCTGGCTTTAAGCTGTATTGAATGCGGGGCTTGCTTACAAGTATGCCCCGTATTTAAAAAAGCGGGTTCTTCAGCTTATAATAGTGCATTTCAAGGACCTATAGGTGCGGTAAGTTCTCCTTTTTTGCTTGATTTTGAACAATACCAACATTTGAGTTTTGCCTCTACTTTGTGTGGAAAGTGTTCGGAAGTATGCCCTGTTCATATTCCGATTCATGAACTGCTTCTTTATAATAGAAAAGAAGTAGTAAGCAGAAAATCAAAGCCTTTAGCAGAGAGGTTTGCGTATGGACTTATTCGCAAAGCATTGATGAGTCGAAAATTTGTTGTTACAAAGAATGTAAAAGTAAAAAATTTGGCATTAAAATTGATGGCTGGTAACGCTTGGCTAAAACAGAGAGAATTTCCTGAAATTGCTGAAAAAAGCTTTAATCAACTCTGGAAAGAACAACATCCGGAACATGAAAAATAGTTTTAAGATGATAGATATTACCCATTATGCAGAAATCGATCTTGCTGAAACAGAACAAGTTTGTTTAAAGTTGATTTCTGAAAAAATAAAAAGCTATTCCAATCTCAAAGATGTTTATCGTAATATATTGGGATTTATTGATTTGACAACACTTGAAGGAGCAGATACCGAAGAAAAAGTAAATACATTGTGTGAGAAAGCAATTGCATTTAAAGACAAATCTCAAAATATTCCATGTACTGCTGCCGTATGTGTATATCCAACATTTGCAAAACAGGTCAGAACAAAATTGTGTGGAACAGGAATACATACAGCATGTGTTGCAGGAGCATTTCCTGCAGGGCAATCACCTTTGTTTGTTAAACTTATAGAAGTGAAGTATGCTGTGGATGAAGGCGCAGAAGAGATTGACATGGTTGTTTCACGTGGAAAAGCTTTGCAAGGTGATTGGAAAACAGTTCATCAGGAAATAAAAGCAATTAAACAGTTTTGCGGTGATGCACATCTGAAAGTAATTCTGGAAACAGGAGAACTGCAAACTCTGAAAAATATAAAGATTGCCAGCGATATAGCGATAGCAGCAGGTGCAGATTTTATCAAAACATCAACCGGAAAAATAACCATTTCAGCAACCATTCCGGCAGCTTATATAATGCTGCTGTCAATAAAAGAGCATTATCAAAAAACAGGTATTAAAATAGGTTTAAAACCTGCTGGCGGAATTTCTGAACCTTCGCAGGCAATAGAATATTATGCTTTAGTAGATGCTGTTCTTGGCAAAGAGTGGCTCACGAAAGATTTATTCAGAATAGGAGCGAGCAGATTAGCAGATAAGCTACTTGACAAAATAACAAGCAATTAATTGTAAAATTTAAACAATTGTTTTGGTTTGCAAAGAAACCAGTATCTTTGCAAGCTTCAATTATAAGATCTAACGAGAAATTGTAAACCAACAAATTCTAATTATGAGGTTTTTACAAGAAAAAATGTCCAAGTATGATCTCCCTCAACAGATGATAAGACTTGGTGTTTACCCATTTTTCAGGGTAATTGAATCTGATCAGGATACAGAAGTTCTGATAGAAGGAAAAAAAGTACTGATGTTTGGCTCTAATAGCTATTTAGGTCTTACGAACCATCCTAAAATTAAACAAGCAGCAATTGATGCTGTAAATAAATATGGAACAGGTTGTGCTGGCTCTCGTTTTCTAAATGGAACATTAGATATTCATATTGAGCTGGAAGACCGTTTGGCCAAATTTGTCGGGAAAGATGCTTCATTGGTTTATGCTACTGGATTTCAAGTAAATATAGGCGTAATTTCGGCAGTAACAGGTCGTGACGATTATATTATTCTGGATGAACTTGATCATGCTTCAATTATCGAAGGAAGAAGATTATCCTTTTCAAATGCATTGAAATTCAAGCATAACGACATGGCTTCCTTAGAGAAAGCCTTGAAATCATGCAAGCCGGATAAAATAAAGCTCATTGTAGTAGATGGGATTTTCAGCATGGAAGGTGATATTGTAAAACTTCCTGAAATTGTTGAACTCGCAAAAAAATACAATGCTTCTATTATGGTTGATGATGCTCACTCATTGGGTGTTATCGGAAAAAAAGGATCAGGTACTGCTTCTCATTTTGGACTAACAGACGATGTGGATCTCATTATGGGAACATTCAGTAAGTCGTTGGCTACTATTGGCGGTTTTATTGCGAGTGATAAAGACACCATCAATTTCTTGAAACATAATTCACGCTCATTAATATTAAGTGCAAGTATAACACCTGCTTCAACAGCTTGTGTATTAGCTGCTTTAGATGTTATGGAAGAAGAACCTGAACGTATAAATCAATTATGGGAAAATACCCGTTATTCTATGGATAACTTCAAGTTGATGGGATTTGATGTAGGTCATTCAGAAACACCAATTATTCCGTTATATGTTCGGGATAATTTTAAAACTTTCAAAATAACTAAGATGTTACTTGATGACGGAATCTTTGTAAATCCTGTGGTTTCACCGGCTGTAAGTTCCGATGCCTCCTTAATTCGTTTCTCACTTATGGCTACCCATACTCGTGAACAAATTGATGAAGCACTGGAAAAGATACATAAATACGCAAAGAAACTTCAAATCATCCCGTAATTAACCTTTTAACGGAATTTAGCTATGGCTATTGAAATAGTTGAAGTTAGCAGTGAAAAGCAATTGAAAGAGTTTATCCGGTTTCAGATAACACTCTACGAAAATTGTCCTCGTTTTGTACCTCCAATCATACGAGATGAGTTTATCACTTTAAGCAAAAATCACAATCCATCTTTCGAAGTTTGCGATACAAAACTATGGTTGGCTTACAAAGATGGGGTTCTTTCAGGAAGAATCGCCGGCATAATACATAAATCATACATTGAAAAATGGGGAAATCGTTATGCCCGCTTTGGATGGTTTGATGTGATTGATGATGAAAATGTTTCCAATGCATTATTTACAACAGTTGAAAATTGGGCTGTTGAAAATGGAATGGAAGCACTTCATGGTCCACTAGGATTTACTGATTTTGATCCGGAGGGGATCCTTATTGATGGTTTTGAAGAATTGGCAACCATTACTGAACGTTACAATCACTCTTATTACCAAAACTTCATTGAATTAGCAGGCTTTCATAAAGATGCTGATTGGGTTGAATATGAGGTAATTGCGCCTAAAAGTATTCCTGAAAAAGTGAAGAGGGTTGCTCAAAAAGTTTTGGACAGATATCATTTAAAAGTGGTTAAAATCAATTCAGTCAGGGAATTATTACCTTATTCTAAAGGGATTTTCCGGATCATAAATGATATTTATGGGTTGATGTATGGTTTCACCCCGATTACTGAAAAACAAATTGAGTTCTACATTGGAAAGTATATCAAATATCTTACGCCAGATTTGATTTCTATCATTACGAATTCTGATAATCAGGTTGTCGCTTTTGGTATAACAATGCCTTCTTATTCAAAAGCATTGCAAAAGATTGGTGGAAAATATTATCCTTTCGGGCAATGTACAATCAACAAAGCAAAGAAATCGAATGATACCTTAGATATGTACTTTATTGGGGTACATCCTGAATACCAGAATAAAGGACTCGTGGCTGTGATATTTAACGATATGCTTGGCAGAGTGTTAAATAAAGGGTTTGTAAAAGCTGAAACGAATATTGAATTCGAAAGCAATGATAAAGTTCGTTCCCTTTGGGATTTCTTTGAACACCGTCAGCATAAACGTCGCCGAAGCTATTTTAAATATTTGGTTCAAAAATCAAGATCAGAAGACGCAAAACTTATATAATACCCAATATATGGCTGTAGAAATTAAAGAAGTTCTTAATAACAGTGATTTAAAGAAGTTTATAAACTTCTACTATACACTTTATAAAGACAATAAATATTGCTGTCCTCCTTTAAGAATGGACGAATATAATACCTTACACTGGAAAAAAAATCCAGCTTTTGAATTTTGTGAAGCAAGATATTGGCTGGCTTACAAAAATGGGAAAATTGTAGGCCGTATTGCTGGGATGATAAATCATAAAGCAAATGAAACATGGAATGAAAAACATGTTCGTTTTGGCTGGATTGATTTTATCGATGATGAAGAAGTATCAACGGCATTGGTACAAACTGTAGAAGATTGGGCAAAATATTTGGGTTACAAAGCATTACATGGCCCTCTTGGATTTACAGATATGGATAAGGAAGGTATGCTTGTGATGGGATTTGATGAGCTGGGTACATTGGCTTCTATTTACAATTATGAATATTATAATGCTCATTTAGAAAAACTTGGATATAGTAAAGACGTTGATTGGCTACAATTCGAATTTGAAGTTCCAGCTGAGAAACCTGAAAAAGTAGCGAAAATTGCAGAAATTGTAAAACGTCGTTACAATGTGAAAGTACTTCAAGCCAAAAAGGCAAAAGATTTTGTACCCTATGCGCAGCAAATTTTTGACTGTATTAATGAGTCTTTCAAGCCATTATATGGATATACTGCACTTTCTCAACGTCAGAAAGATGCTTATACAAAGCAGTATTTATCTTTTGTTGAGCCAGATTATGTTACAATAATTCTTGATAGTAACGATAAAGTTATTGGAGTCGCAATAAATTTGCCTTCTTTAACACGGGCTTTGCAAAAAACGCAGGGTAAATTATTCCCATTTGGATTCATTCATATGCTTAGAGCCTTGAAAAAGCCTGAAATCATTGACATGTACCTGATTGGACTTCTACCTGAATGGCAGGGAAAAGGGATCAATGCAATTTTCTTTGATGAACAGCTCAATGCATTTATTAAACATAAGATTAAATATGCAGTTAATAACCAGCAACTTGAAACAAATCATAAAGGTTTGTCTCAATGGGAAGGTTATAATGGAAGAAACCATTTACGCCGTCGCTGCTATATTAAGCATTTTGAATACTAGTATTTTATGAGTCGGATACTTATTACAGGTGCTAGTGGTTTTATTGGAAGTTTTTTGGTCGAAAAAGCCATTGAACAAGGAATGCAGGTTTGGGCAGGTGTTCGCGGTTCAAGTAGCCGTGAATTTTTAATGCATCCTGATATTCAGTTTGTAAATTTGGATTATCAGAATGTAGAGGCACTCAAGCAACAACTTCTCGAAATAAGGCCTGATTATATAATTCATGCTGCAGCTGTAACCAAGGTTTTAACTTTTGATGACTTTCTGAAAATAAATTTTCAATATACTGTAACTCTGATTGATGCAATACATCAATCAGGTATTGTGCTTTCTAAATTTGTCTTTTTCAGTTCTATGGCTGCACATGGTGGTAGTGGCGAAGATTATTCAAAATCTGCAAAAGTGAACGAAACACCTCATCCCGATACCGGATATGGCAAAAGCAAACTCAAAGCAGAACAGTATTTGAATTCAAATGCGAAATTTCCATATCTAATCATAAGACCAACAGGTGTTTATGGTCCAAGAGAAAAAGATTACTTTGTTTTTTTCAAAACCATAAAAAGTGGATTGGAACCATATATCGGGTTCAAAAAGCAAATATTAACATTTGTTTATGTATCTGATTTAGTAGATATTGCATTTAAATGTCTGAAATCAGAATTTTCCGGTAAAACGTGGTTTGTATCTGACGGAAAAGATTATACTGCAGAAGAATTTGCTCAAATTACAAAGGACATTTTGAAAAAGAAAACATTCAAACTTTATGTTCCTTTGGTCTTGGTAAGAGCAATTGCCTTTACAAATGAGTATATTGGGAAGATCACGAAGAAGGTTTCTACTCTGAATGATGATAAATTTTTTGTGTTAAAAGAACGTAACTGGCGTTGCGAAAACACGATTTTGGAAGATTTGAACTATACTCCACAGTATGATTTAAAACGTGGAGTAGCAGAAGCTATAGAATGGTATAAACAAAAGAAGTGGATATAGAAACAAACTAAATAAATGAAAAATAACCTCTTAAAAGTAATTCTCCCCTTGGTAGTTTTGTGCCTTGCGGGAGTAAACTTTGTTATAGCTCAAGATAATACCATCAACGGAAAAATTACGGATGCAACTACCAATGAGCCTATTCCTTTTGCAAATGTTTATTTCAAAGGAACTACTGTTGGTACAACCACTGATTTTAATGGGAGTTATCATCTCAAGAGTTCAAATTTTAAAGATTCGATCACGGTAACGGTTGTTGGTTATATAGCCAGATCAAAAAAGATTAAGAAAGGACAGGATCAAGTAATTGATTTTCAGTTAAAACCTACAAGTTTTAATTTAGGTGAGGTTGTAATTGAAGCTGGAGAAAATCCATCATGGAGAATATTACGTGAAGTATGGAAACGAAAAAAAGAACATAACTTTACCAGTTTAAGTGCATTACAATTCGAAACTTATGTGAATGTTGATATTCGAATTGATAAGATCTCTGAAAAATTCAAGAACAACCGTACATTCAAACCGTTTGCAGCAGTTTTTGACAGTTTAAAAACACAGGCAGGGGAAGACGGAGAAGTTGTTCTCCCTTTTTTGATATCAGAATCAGTTGCTGATGTTTATTATTTGAATGATCCTCAGCGTGATAAAGAGCATATTAAAGCAAGTAAACTTAATGGATTGCTGGTTGATAGCCCGGAACTATTTGAGCAATTTCTAGGTGCTTCATTTCAAAAATATAATTTTAACGACAACTGGCTCAAGATTTTCGACCGTAACTTTATTTCTCCCATAGCTCGTGGTGCTTTAGGTTTCTATGAGATCTATATTATGGATACTGTGATGATTGATAACATGCGCTGTTTCGAAATGAAAGTAAAGGCAAAACGTAAAGAAGATCTTGCATTTAACGGAAAAATGTGGATTACTGACTCAACTTTTGCCCTTAAACGCATTTCTGTTGAAATCGGTAAAAGTGCGAATATCAATTTTGTAGAACGTTATAGTATTCAGCAAGATTATACTCCACTGCCTGAAGGTGTTTGGGTTCCTGAAAAAACCCGTGTACTTGTGGATGTTACGGAGTTTACCGAAAACTCGGTGGGGATGATCATGAAGTTTAATGTCAATAATTCTAAATATGTAGCAAACCAACCGAAAGAACTAAGGTTTTATGAACGGAATCTTGAAATTGAAGCTTCTGCTCAGGATTATGATGAAAAATACTGGAAAATACAACGTATAGAGCGTGCAAAAGACTCAACTACGATGGAACTTGCCTACAAAGCAATGGATACTATCCGCCAATCACCCAGAATTAAGTTCTGGAGAACGTTTATTAATACAGCGTGGGAAGGTTTCTATCCAGTGGGGAAAGTGGATGTAGGGCATTGGATTTCGCTTTACGGGCATAATAAAGTAGAGGGGAATAGGTTCCAGTTAGATTTCCGTACAAATCCAACGTTCAGTAAATACTGGATTTTTAAAACACATTTTGCGTATGGTACAAAAGATGAGCGATTTAAGTATAATTTGCAGGCAGAGCATTTTTTGAGTCGTAAATCATGGACAAAAATCGGGATAAAACATAGCTATGATGCTGAACGATTGGGGATTGACCCTATTTATCTGGAAGAACATATATTCCTTAACGTTCTGTTTTCATTGTCATCTCAATTTGGTTATCTTGATAAAATGAGCCTTGGAACATTAAATCGCATATGGTTTGAAACGGATTATGGCCGGGGAATGACTCATCAATTTATTGCTCAAACAAAGGAATTTAACCCACAGGGTGATTTTACCTTTGCGTATTACAATGATAAGAGAGAGGTTAAGAAAAGCTATCGGACAACAGAATTATCATATGTTTTTCGGTATGCTCCTAAGCAAATTTGGCTGATTAAAGACAATAACAGGATAGGGGTATCGGCTAAGCAGGGAAATGTTTGGACTTTCCGCTATACGTTAGGGATGAAAGATGTTCTGGGAAGTGATTTTAACTACCATAAATTCTCATTGAATGTTGGCCGTAAATGGAAACTTGGTGCTTTAGGACAACTAAATTACAGTATTACTGCAACAAAAGTGTTGGGAAAAGTTCCATATTCACTGGGTGTGATCTTTCAGGGAAATGAACCTGTGTTTGAAAGTGAACGTAGTTACAACATGATGAATTTTATGGAATTTGCAGCTGATCAGGCCATTGAGGGTATGTTTATGCATCATTTTCAGGGACTTTTCTTAAATAGAATCCCATTGATGAAAAAACTTAAATGGAGAGAAGTTGTAGGTGCTAATATTATTTTTTCATCTCTCGAAAATAGAAACTACTTTTATGATAAGGATAGTAATCCAGATGGAATCTTACCTGCATCATATAATGGAAAGCCTTTGACGCACTTTAATACGATGACTTTTGACAAACCATATGTGGAAGTTTTTTATGGTTTAGAGAATATCCTGAAGATTATACGTATTTCGGCTTACCATCGTTTAACTTATCTCGATGGCCCTGATGTTCAAAATTTATTTGGAATAAAAGGATTTTATATAAAAGGGTCTTTCTTTGTTACCTTGTAGAATTTTGATGAAGTATTTTTGCAAAATATAAAATGAAACAGGTGGGTATTTCTGATGATGAAAATCCACCTGTGTAATTATAACAGAGTAAGTTGTTTAGATTAATTGTTTCACGTGAAATATGAAAACCAGAACCGAATATGATTTATTAATCGAAAAACTCACTGAGTTTCGAAAGAAGTATTATCTCAATATACTCCTTAAAGGAAGCCTTTTGTTTGTGGCAATTATCTCCTCACTCTTTTTGTTACTGACCTTTACCGAGTTTAATATTTATTTTAACTCTGGAATTAGAACTACATTTTTCTTTCTGTTTCTCATAATTGCATGTTCTGTTTTTTTGTTTTGGATTGCTCGCCCTGCCCTGAAAATGTTCAATATAGGAAAGTCTATCACGTTTGAAGATGCTTCATTCATCATAGGGAAATATTTTCCGGAAGTAAGCGATAAGCTAGTTAATGTACTTCAACTGAAATCGAATGAGACGGACTTATCTCAAAGTCTTATTGAAGCTAGTATCAATCAGAAAATTGAAAGTTTTAAAGCAGTGAGATTTGTTCAGGCAATTCCGTTTAAACGTAATCGGAAGTTTCTGAAATATGCGATTGCTCCTCTTGTTGTAATACTGTTACTTCTCTCATTTCGCCCTGAAGTTATAACCCAGTCAACTCAACGTTTGGTTCAGTTCAATAAAGAATTTTCAAAACCATTGCCGTATGAAATAGTAATTGAAAACAAAGAATTGAAGGCTGTGGAAAATGAGGATTTTTCGCTTCGGGTTATTGCAAAAGGGGAGGAGATACCTTCCGAGATTTTGGTTAAAACCAATGAAACAGAATATCTGATGCGGAAAGAGGAAAAGAACACATTTGTTTATCAGTTTAAGAAAGTAAAACAGGATGTGAAATTTCGTTTAGCAACTGACGAATATACGTCAAACGAATACAATTTGGATGTAATTTCGAAACCAGCATTGTTAAACTACACATTGAGTTTGCTTTATCCTGCATATATTGGTAAAATTAACGAAACCCTCGAAAATAGCGGAGATATTACGATTCCTGAAGGCACACAGGTTTCATGGTTACTGCGTACCAAGCAAACGAAAAGCATTTTTTTTAAACTGGGAAACTCAACATATCATTTAACACCGTCTTCCAATAACCAGTCATCCTTTAAAACAACTGTAAAAACTCCAACACGTTATGGCTTTGTTTTGTCAAATGCTGATTTTAAACAAGGAGATTCAATATCGTTTTCCATACAGGTTGTGCGGGATGAATTTCCAACAATCTCTCTGAAACAGTTTCGGGATTCCATTAATCCCTTTAAGTATTACTTCATTGGGGATATTTCTGATGATTATGGCTTTTCAAATCTTTCATTTTATGTAGCTCAAAAAAACGGAAAAGGAACTACAGATGTTAAGAAAGCTATTCCTATTTTTATCGACAAAAAAAGAAATGCACAAAGCTTTTACTATATGTTCGATTTTTCGGAGCTTGACTATAAAGAGGAAGAAGATCTCGATTATTATTTTGCCGTAAGTGATAATGATCAGGTAAATGGAGTAAAAACAACCCGTTCACAAGCATTTACTCTTGAAACTCCGACTACTGAGAAAATAGCTGAAAATCTGGATAAATCGGATGAGAAAATAGAAGACAAGCTTAAAGATAACCTGAAAGACACTCGGAAACTTCAAAAAGAAATAGATCAGCTTTCAAAGAAATTACTTGATAAAAAGGATATCAACTGGCAAGATAAAAAACAGTTGAATGATCTTATGCAAAAGCAAAAAGAGATTAAAAGTGAAGTTGAAGAGATTAAAAAACAATTAGACATTAATCAACAATTGCGTGAAAATTTCACTAAGACAGACGAGCGAATTGTTGAAAAACAAAAGCAACTCGAAAAACTTTTTGAAGAACTATTGAATGACGATATGCGTAAGTTGATGGAAGAGATTCAAAATCTCATGCAGATGAATAACAATCTCGATATGAAAAAAAATCTGGATCAATTGAAGCTTAAATCTGAAGATCTTGAAAAGACACTGGATAGAAATCTTGAGCTGTTTAAACAACTTGAAGTAGAAAATAAACTAAATCAGGCGATAAACAAACTGGATAATCTTACTCAGGAACAAAAAGAGCTTACCGAAAAAACAAAAAATAATTCAGAAAACCCCGGAAATCTTGAGGAAAGGCAACGTAAACTTGATGATAAGTTTAATGAACTGCGTAAAGATCTAAATGAACTTCAACAGAAAAATAAAGAACTTGAAAGTCCGATGGATTTCAAGCGCGATCAAGAAAAAGAAAACAACATCTCGAAAGAGATGAAAAATGCAGCTCAGGAACTTCAGAAAAACAAAAAAGGAAGTGCCGGAAAGCATCAGCAGGAAGCTCAAAAGCAAATGGAAGAAATGCAAAATCAACTTGAACAGATGCAGGAGGATATGCAGGATGAGCAAACGGGTGAAGATATGGAGATGATTAAAAAACTTATGGGAAATTTGGTCAGAGCATCCTTTCAACAGGAAAGGTTGATGAATCAAACTCGTGAAACTACCGTAAAAAATCCTAAATATCAGGAAATAATCAACGACCAAAAGCGCATCAAAGAAGGAATGTTGCTTTTGGAAGATTCTTTGTTTGCTATTAGTAAACGGCAAATTCAAATTCAGCCAATTATCAATAAAGAAATTAATGCGATTAATAGTAATCTGGAACAGGTTATGAATGATTTACTTGCCTTAAATACTGTAAATTATTTTGGGTTAGTGCAAAATCAAACGCCGGCAAGTAGACAGCAATATGTGATGACGTCCATGAACAATCTGGCATTGTTGCTCAACGAATCGCTTAATAATATGCAACAGCAACAATCACAAAAAAAGAAGTCTGGCAAAAACAAGTCTAACTGTAAGAACCCAGGATCAAGCCAAAATAAGCAAAGTGGCCAGCCCAAAAATATGCGACAGATGCAGGAAGCTTTAAATAAGCAATTGGAACAGCTTAAGGATGGGCTAAAGAAAATGAATAAACCTGGTCAGTCTTCGGGTTCAAGTTTTAGCGAACAGTTTGCACGGGCAGCGGCTCAACAGGAAGCGATTCGTAAAATGATGCAGAAATATGCTGAAGAGATGAAGAAAAAGGGGATGGGAAGTCAAGGAGAGCTTAATGAAATGATGCGAGAAATGGAAAAGACAGAGCAGGAGCTTGTAAATAAAATTCTTTCAACAGAAACACTGAATCGTCAACAGAAAATCCTTACGCGGCTTCTCGAACATGAAAAAGCAAAACAAAAACAGGAACAGGAAGAACGCAGAGAATCGCGTGAAGCCAAAGAAAAACCCTATGCAATTCCTACAGAATTACTTGATTTGAAGAAGAAGTTTTCCCGTGAAAATGAAATGATCAGGACTTATCCTCCCGGATTGTCTCCTTTCTATAAGCGTAAGGTTAATAAATATTTTCAACAAATACAATAACTAGAGACAACCTAATGCCAGCTATCGGTGTCTAACTAAAAAATTATCTTCATGAATATTTTCCGGACAATCTCAAATAATCAGGATCATTTTTGGATGGTTCAAAATGATTTGGAAGAAATAAGTCAAACCCATGATCTCAATGATACCTATTTCAGTAATATATCGGTATCTGTATTTGAAACACTTGAGTATTTGTTTTCGGAAGAAAATATGATTGATGAGGTGCAGGTTAATTATCTTTCCTCTGAGTATAAATTCTCCGTGAGAATTCAGCCAGTAAAAGGAGAAATGAAGCTAAATGAGCGTCTTACGGAAGTTTTAAGTTTGGTTTGTGATGAATTTCAGTTAGATAAAGATTTGCGGGTATTAAATCTTGATTTCAATATTTCAGGAATGATGCATTCAAAATCCAATGATAGAATTCGTCAGTTTATCAATTATAGCAATTCAGGTCAGGGAGTTCTCAGGAATATATTAACCAATGGCAAAAATTAATTTTTATAATCAGGAGATAGATTTCAGATTAAAGGAAAAGGCGAAAATACGAAGGTGGATTTCACAGGTGGTTGAAAATGAATGCAAAACAATTGGTGAAATTTCGTATGTTTTTTGCACAGATACATACTTGCTGGATATTAATCAGCAATATTTAAAACATAATACATATACAGATATTGTAACGTTTGATTACACTGAAGAGGGTAAGATAAATGGTGATTTGTTTATCAGTGTTGAGCGTGTAACTGAAAATGCACAGAGATTTTCTGTAAATTTTGAACATGAGCTCAAGCGTGTATTGGTACATGGTATCCTTCATTTATGCGGGTATAAAGATAAATCTGAAGAAGATGAAAAGGTCATGAGAGCACGCGAAGATTATTACCTATCTTTGCAAACTATTTAATTTTCTACTTGTTTTTTTGTTTCACGTGAAACTGATACTTTAAATGCTTAAAGATTACGATATTATTGTAGTCGGAGCCGGGCATGCCGGCTCTGAAGCTGCTGCTGCTGCTGCCAATATGGGTTCTAGTGTTTTATTGATAACAATGAATCTTGATACAATTGCCCAAATGTCGTGCAATCCGGCTATGGGAGGGGTTGCCAAAGGCCAAATTATTAGAGAAATTGATGCTATGGGCGGTTATTCCGGAATTGTTACGGATAAAACAATGATTCAGTTTCGTATGCTAAATCGTTCAAAAGGCCCAGCAATGTGGAGCCCGAGGGCACAAAGTGACAGGATGTTGTTTTCTGCAGAATGGAGGCGAATGTTGGAGAATACTCCAAATGTTGATTTCTGGCAAGATATGGTTGTTGGCCTTGATATACGGAATGAAACGGTTTGTGGTGTGTTTACAAAATTGGGTCTTTACATTAAAGCAAAGGCTGTAGTTTTAACCAATGGGACATTTCTCAATGGCTTGATTCATATAGGTGAGAAAAATTTTACGGGTGGCAGAATAGGAGAAATGTCGGCGAGTGGAATTACGGAGAATCTTGTTGAACTAGGGTTTCAGGCTGAACGATTAAAAACAGGTACTCCTGTTCGGATTGATGGGCGGTCTATCGATTTTTCTAAACTTGAAGAGCAAAAAGGAGATGAAGAACCTGGTAAGTTTTCTTTCAGCGATACAAAGCCACTCACTCATCAACGAAGTTGCTGGTTAGCCTATACAAATGATGAGGTTCACGATATACTTAAAACTGGTTTCGAAAAATCTCCATTATTTACTGGTAGAATCAAGGGTGTAGGTCCTCGTTATTGCCCTTCAATTGAAGATAAAATAGAACGATTTTCTTCCAAAAATCGTCATCAGCTTTTTGTAGAACCTCAGGGATGGACCACTCACGAGTATTATCTGAATGGCTTTTCATCTTCACTTCCGGAAGATATTCAATATGCTGCTTTGAAAAAAATCTCTGGTTTTGAAAATTCAAAAATCATAAAACCAGGTTATGCGATTGAATATGATTATTTTCCACCAACTCAATTGAAAAATTCGCTGGAAACAAAGTTCATTGCGAATTTATTTTTTGCAGGCCAGATTAATGGAACAACAGGCTATGAAGAAGCAGGTGCTCAAGGATTAATGGCTGGAATTAATGCACATTTGAAAATTACTGGACAAAAAGAATTTATTCTTAAACGCTCTGAAGCATATATAGGAGTTCTGATTGATGATTTGGTAACCAAAGGAGTTGATGAGCCTTATCGCATGTTTACTTCCCGAGCAGAATATCGTATTTTACTTCGACAAGATAATGCAGATATACGACTAACGGAAAGAAGTCATCAAATAGGATTAGCAACGGAATCTCAGATTTGTCGATTGAATAAAAAATTATTAGCGTTAAAGAATATCAAAAATCAACTTTCGCAAATTCAGTTTCAACCTTCGGAAATAAATCCTTTATTGCAAAGATTGGGAACGGCTGAAATAAATCAAAAAAGTAAATTCCTTCCTTTATTGTTGCGCCCTCAAATTTCAATTAAGGATTTGAGAATTGAATATGAAAATGTGGATAATATTTTTGCTTCGTATGAGAATGATTTTGAATTAGCTCAACAATTCGAAATTGCAGTGAAATATGAAAGTTATATACAGCGTGAAAAAGAGATTGCTGATAAAATTGGCAAATTCGAAAATATTACATTGAGCCAGGATATTGACTATCATTCTATGCTATCGTTATCATGGGAAGCTCGGGAAAAGCTTACGAAAATAAAACCATCTACAATTGGTCAGGCATCTCGAATAAGTGGTGTTTCCCCTTCTGATGTTTCTGTTTTGATTGTACATATGGGTAGATAGTTAATTAAAATTCAAACAAAAAACATATTCGATGCTTCTGTTTTTATTTAAAATTATATTTTGAATTTGATGCGTTTTGAGCGATTTTTATGTAGAAATGAATTGTAGTATTCCCGATAATGAGATCGTTCGTTAAATTAAATTTATGAAGGTCTGTTTTTTTGTGATACCCTGATTTTTTTTGTTAATTTTACACGGATTAACAATAATAAATATACATTTCAAAAAGAATTTTCCCTGATGATTGATTCTGTAAATAAATTTAAGATTAGTTATGTTAATTATATTTATTTATTGTCATCATTTATTGTTATTTATATTTTTATATTTATTATTAATAAGAAAAATGAATCGGTTAGAGAACTGGAAAAAGTGATTTCTGAAAAAACGGAAAAGCTTATTCAAGATCAGAAAAAAATACTTAAAGAGTTTTCTGAAATAAGTGACATAGAAAAGTTACATCAATGGAATGCAGTTCATGAAAAAGAATTTCGGAAAGACGGATTTAATTTTTTTATATATGAAAGGGATTCTTTAGTTTTTTGGTCAGGTACACAAGTTCAGGTTTCTCAATATTATGATTCATTATATTTAGCAAATGGCTTTGCTCCATTGTCAAATGGTTTTTATTGGATCGAAAAAGTTACTCAAAGTAAAAAGGTATGGGTTTCTATTGCTTTAATAAAGGGGAATTATCCGTATCAAAATAAGTTTGTAAACAATAGTTTTTCGGATATCTATAACCTTGAAGATGTTGGAACTTTTTCGAAAAATAAAGGGAAAGATTCGTTTCGATTTGGCAATACCCAATTTTTCTTCAATGTTTTAAATCAATCATCTGTATCTGGGACGTTAGAGATACTCCAATTATTGTTGTTTGTTTTTATTTGGTATTTTTCCCTTTTGAGCTTGTTTTATTTAATAAAATGGCTTCTCCCATTAGTGAAAAATTGGGATTATATTCTTTTTTTGTTTTTGGCGATTCTATTGCGCATTCTTTTTTTGTTTTTTGATATACCTATGAGTATATCAGAAAATCAATATTTTAGTCCTGCTTATTATGCTTCTTCAGCGTTTATTCCTTCATTGGGAGATTTAATTCTTCATGTTGCAACACTAGTTGCGATAAGTTATTTGTTTTTCAAGCAGGATTTTAATATTGTAAAATATTCGAAATCACAAAGAATTATAATGATAGTTTTATCTATTGTTATAATAATAATATTGAGTAGCTTTCAGCTTTTTTTGAAGAGCTTAGTCATTGATTCCAGTATTAATCTTGATTTAGCGGATATCTTTCTAATTCATACTCAAACCCTTATTGCATATTTTGTTATTGCATTTTTCGTATTGTCGATATTTCATTTCATTACCCAATATTTCTTTTTGATTACAGATGTGATTGTAAAAAAATCAATTGGTTATATAGTTATTGTATGGATATTAGCATTGGCTTGTTTTTATATAATGCATTGGATAGATTTATATTATTCAGTTTCCGTATTGATCTTTTTGCTGATTTCCTTCTTTTTTTACAGTAAGATTGATTTTCGAAAGAAAGTAAAAGTTAGATGGATAATTTATATTGTAGTAAGTTTTGCATTGTTTTCATATTTAATTATTCAAATAGAACATAAGTATAAGGAGCTGGAAAATAGAAAGTTGATTATACAGAAGGTTGCCTCTGAAAATGATCCGATTGCAGAATATCTTTTGAAAAATATTTCAAAGGAAATAGAGACGGATAATGTTCTGAAAGGGATGCTTTCTCAGATTTTGGTGAATGAAGATAGTGTTAGGCAATATTTACAGACAAATTATTTCAGTGGCTATTGGGATAAATACAGAGTTCAGATGACATTTTGTAAAAGTTTTGAAACGCTTTTAATTGCTCCTGATAATTTGAATATTGACTGTGATGAGTATTTTCAATCATTAAAGTCTAAAATAGGGAAATCTACATCTGTTCGTAATTTGTGGCATTTAGATTATAAAAATGGATATAATAGCTTCTTAGCTACTTTTAAAATAAACAGTAAGTATCCCACTTCTATTTATATTGAACTTGATTCTAAGTATAATTATGGAGAATTGGGTTATCCTGAATTATTAATAGATTCGAAGTCAGGAATAAATACAGAATTGACAACATATTCTCAATCTGTTTATTATAATGGTAATTTAATTAAGGCCAGCGGAAAGTTTTTTTATCCACTAGTTTATTTTGGACCGGATGTACATAATGGACAAATTTTAGAATATAAAGCAATTGATTATTCTCATTTGATATACAGGGTTAATAACCAGATATATGTGTTGAGCAAAAAAGAAAGTTCATTATTTGTTGCTTCTGGCTTTTCATATATTCTGGCATTGTTTGTCTTGTTCTCTCTATTATATTGGATTGTAGTCAAGTTTCCTAATTTTAAATTAAAGCAAACACGATTTAGAAGCAAAGTTCAGATTGCAATTATTTCAATTTTGTTTCTTTCTTTTATCGTGACTGGTGTTGTTTCTTTCTTTTATATAAGATCTATTTACCAAAAGAAAAATATAGAAATATTACGTGAAAAAGCACAATCTATACTTACAGAATTTCAAAATAATACATCTTCAATTGATATCAGGAATTTTCAAAATAGTAGATATTTAAGTGATCTATTGAGTAAATTATCGAATATATTTTTTACAGATATAAATTTATATAATAATTCGGGTAATTTAATTGCTTCTTCCCGATCTCAAATTTTTAATGAAGGATTATTATCTGTTTTGATGGATCCTGATGCTTATTATACTCTTGGCTTTTTAAATAGTTCATTATTAATTCAAAAAGAACAGATCGGTCAACAACAATTTATGTCAGCATACATTCCTGTTCGAGATCAAATGGGTACAAAATTAGGATTTATACATCTTCCTTATTTTGCAAGGCAATCAGAATTAAATAGAGAAATATCAATATTTATATCTACTTATATCAATATTTATCTAATTCTAATAGTAATATCTATTTTACTTGCACTATCTATATCAAGTAGATTAACAAAGCCTTTGCTTTTTATTCAACAAGGGATTAGTAAGCTCCGGCTTGGTAAAAAAAATGAAAAAATAGAATGGAATAGTAATGATGAACTTGGAAATCTTATAAAAGAGTATAATCGAATGATTGATGAGTTGGATGTAAGTGCTCAACGGTTGGCTTCTTCTGAACGAGAAGGAGCATGGAGAGAAATGGCAAAACAGGTGGCTCATGAAATTAAAAACCCATTAACTCCCATTAAATTAGGAGCTCAATATCTTCAAAAAGCATGGGATGATAAAGCCTCTGATTTTGATGAAAGGATGAAAAAATTCACACAAACATTAAGTGAACAGATTGAAACTCTTTCTGCCATTGCTTCCGAATTTAGCGCGTTTGCTCAAATGCCACAACCTGAATTTACTCAAATAAATCTGTTTGAAACGCTTCAATCTGTGATAACATTGTTTCAATCAACAAAAAATATTCAGATAGAACTTTTCCCTAAGGAAAATATTGAAGTAGGAATACTTGCGGATAAAAAACAATTGCAACGGTTATTTGTAAATCTGGTTCAAAACTCGATACAGGCAATTCCTGATGGTGAGCCGGGTAGGATAAATATTACACTTAAATTAAATGAAGATTATGCAACAGTTCGTATTCAGGATAATGGAATTGGTATTCCTGATGAATTGAAAGATAAGATATTCTTACCTAATTTCACGACAAAATCGACAGGTATGGGACTTGGACTTGCAATGGTAAAAAGCGGTATTATACAAATGGGTGGACGAATTTCATTTGAATCAGAGGCGACAGTAGGAACTGAGTTTATTATAGACCTTCCCCGAATTTCGTAAGGATACGACATATATTTATATGCTTTTTAGAGGCCTTTTCTCTCAGTAAGGTTAAGTATTAAGTGCAAAACGATGAATTTGTGCAAGGAAATGGTGATTGAGGAGATTGGAATAAGATAGTGCTAGTGCATTCAAAATAATCATGAGGTTATCTGGAATGTTGTATTCTTAAAACATTTTGACTCCGTTTAATATGACAATTTTCATATTAAACGGAGTCAAGTTTTTTATTAGTTGATGGGATTTAAAATATCTCCATTTTATTTATCCGATATTGTTCTTTTTCTTGCCACTAAACATTGATTTTTTCTTCAGCTTATTTTCATCATCAGAGTAATAGCCGTAGCCGTAGCCATATCCATACCCGTAACCATATCCGTAGCCGTAACCATATCCATAGCCATACCCATAATAGCTTCCTGCCATTTTTACGTCATTAATAAGGATATTAACTTTTGCTACATCACGTTTTTCAATGTCTCCAATTATTGATCCAAAAACCTTCTTGTTTGTATATCCTTGACGACAAACATATATATTAGCGTCAGTATATTTCATCAGGAGAAAGGCATCTGTTACAAGGCCAACCGGAGGAGTATCAATAATAATATAGTCATAGATTTCTTTCAAACGAGCAAAAAGTTCATCATTCTTTTCAGATGCAATCAATTCAGCAGGATTTGGTGGGACGGGACCCGCCATCACGATATCAAAATTTTCGAGGGATGAGCTTTGAATAATATCTTCAAATTTACTCTTTCCAATAAGAAAAGAACTGATCCCTTCATTGTTAGTTAATCCAAAGTCTTGGTAAATTTTAGGCTTACGTAAATCGAATCCCATTAAAAGAGTCTTTTTCCCATAAAGAGCAAAAATTGAAGCCAAGTTAATGGAACAAAATGTTTTCCCTTCACTAACCATTGATGATGTTACCAGGATGGTCATTTTATCATTACCAGATTTATTCACGTATTGGAGATTCGTTCTAATAGATCTGAAAGATTCTGATATTGAGGATTTCGGAGAATCAGAAACTACAATTTTAGATTCCTTATCACTGTGAATAATATGTCCGATAATAGGGAAGTTTGTTAAACGTTCAATATCTTTACGTTCTTCAACTTTATCATTAAGATTATCACGGATAAAGATATAGGCTAATGGAATAATTAAACCAAGAATAAGAGCAATAATGTAGTTGAGTGATGTTTTTGGGTAAACTTTTTCGGCATCACGGGCTGGATCGACAATTTTATTGTCTGGTAAATTTGAAGCTTTTGCGATAGCAGCTTCTGCTCGTTTTTCAAGTAGAAATGTGTATATCTGATCGTTGATTTTAAATTTACGTTCAATATTTACAAGGTTTCTTTCAGTTGCAGGAAGCTTGTTAATTTCTTTTTGAACTTCAGCGATTCGGCGATTAATTTCTTTTAAACTGATTTTTGAGAATCCAACAATGTTACGAATGTTTTCCGCTAATGCTTCTTTTGTATTTTCAATTTTCAGGTTTACCGCACGAACAGCAGGATTAATGGATGTTGTTGAATTTAAAAGGTTTTGTTTTTCAGTGGAAAGTTTAACCAGTTCTCCAACCAAATTAACAAGCAAAGGGTCTTCTACTCCCATTGTTGATGGAGCAATTAAATCACTTTTGACTTCTTTGTTTTTGGTGATATAATCCATCAAATAGTCATAGTATTTTGATTTGAGATTGAGATTTGCTTTATCTATTTCGAGATTTGTAATTTGATCACGAATAAGTTTTGCTTCCTCACTCAGATTCATGGTATTATTAGCTGTTCGAAAGTTTTGCAGTTGATTTTCAACAGAGTATAGAGAGTCTGTAATACCGTCTAACTGAGCATCAATAAAACCGATTGTGCTATTTGCTGTAAGGTTTTTTTCGTCTAAGTCTCGGCGTAAGAATGATTCACAAAGTTTGTTTATGAAGTCAATAGCCTTTTCTTTATTTTTATTTTTATATTTTAGCTCAAGGATCGTTGCTTCTTTATTGATAGGCTCTATTTTTAACCCCATGAATTGTTTTGTAACCTGATTTAAATCATTGATTTGAAATTGAATGGTTTGCCCATTGTGTTTTTCTTTTTTATATCTTTCATTCAAATCGATTCTGAAGTGGAGATTTTTACCGCGATACCATTCTCCAAAAGCAAGGGTTTTCTTTTCTTTTGTTACCTGAACTTTTTCTTCGAGAGCTTTATTTATTTTGTAGTCGAATACTGATACATCATTTTGCTCTGGAATTTCCAATTCATATTTATCACTTGATATGATTTTTACTAAGATTGGAATATCTGTAATCTGATTTGTTATTGTATCAAGCAGTACTGTAAAGGGTGCCTGCTTATATAATTCATCAGTTTTAAACTTATTTTCATTATAATAAGATACCTTTAGATCAAGATCTTGTATTGCTTTGTTTGTTAAAGTGTAAGAATTAAGTATCCCAATTTCATTTTGAAGATTTTTATCGTTTTGAAACAAAGAAAGACTTTTCAATAAATCAGCACCTCCGGCTTTATTATCTTCTTTGATTAAAACGGTTGATTTAACTTCGTAGATGGGAATAGAATATTTATTAAAAATGAAAGCAAGAAGTAGTGCAATTACAATTGATATTGCAAAATAATGCCAATGAGCCAGCATTTTAAAAATGACAGACATAATGTCTACATTTTCTTCTCTTTCCTGATTGTTAAATGGATTTTGTTCGGTAGCCATAGTTTATTCTAAATTGAATGGAAAGTAATGGTATTATTTTGTTGTTAAAGCAATTACGGCAACAACTGTTGAAATAGTTGAAAGCATCAATGACCAAGGGAATGTTGCGAAACCAAGGCTTTTTGCATTTTTGTTTGGTTCAACGTAAATAACATCATTGGGTAAGATATTGTATTCCGGCTTGTTGAGTAAATCTCGATCAAGTAGGTTTACGTAAGTTACTTTATCAATTCCATTATTTTTTCGGATGAGCATTATTTTGGTTCTGTTTCCATAAACGGTCAAATCACCTGCTGTACCAATAGCTTCAAGAATATTAACCTTATCTTGATAAAATGTATAAACACCAGGTCTTGTGACATCGCCAATGAGGGTTACATGATAATTTGCAAGTTTAACGATTACAGTTGCTTCTTTGAGGTATTTGTTTACTTCGTTTTGGACTTCTTGCTGAACTTGATTCAGGCTTTTGTCTTTTGCAACGATATTTCCAACAACCGGCAAAATAATATATCCAGAATCATTTACAGTATAACTATTAAAATAAATAGCCATTGGGCTTTGAAACGAATAGACGCTATTTTGCCCATTGCTATTATTGAAAAAATCATAAGCTTCTTCGTTGATACTGTTTATTTTAACATATAAAATGTCATTTGCTCTGATAATATAACCCGGGGATTTGTTTTCAGATTGTTTTATATCTGCCTGCTGTGCTTGTTGTTGAAGATAAACAAGCTTTTTTTGTGGTGTGCAGGAGAAAAAAATGATTGCAAGTAATGCAATCCATGAGAATTTGAAAAGAGATTTCTTGTTCATAATATCTAGTTCTCTATGTTTTCAGTCTTGTTAAAAAGATTTGAAAATTACAAATGCATTAACAAAGAAACGCAATTTCTAAATAATTGTTTAGAGCGTACTTTGGGTAAATACCTAATATGTTTTCAGTAGGCAAAAATAATCAAGAATTCCGAAAAACCAAGTATTTAATAGTTATTTTATATTGTGGAAATATGGTTAATGGATAATTTCTCCTTTTAAAGTAGCTGGTGTACATGATGTTATTTTAACATTTACATAACTGCCTATTGGCAGGTTACTTGAATTGAAAACAACTACCTTGTTTTGGCTTGTCCTCCCAAACTGTTGATCTTTAGATCTTTTTGAAATTCCTTCAATTAAAACTTCAAATATTTTTCCAATGTCTTTTTGGTTGCTTTGTTTGGATAAAGTTTGTTGTAATTGGATAATTTCTTCAAGTCGTTTTGATTTTATATCATCCAAAATATCATCCAGGTATTTTTTGGATGCAAAAGTTCCTTCTCTTTCTGAATATTTGAACATGAAGGCATATTCATAGCCTGCCCATTTCATTAGATCCAAAGTATCTTGATGTTCTTCTTCTGTTTCTCCACAAAATCCGGCGATAATATCGGTAGAAATAGAACAATCCGGAATATATGTTTTGATGGCTGTTATACGGTCCTTATACCATTCGCGGGTATATTTTCGTTTCATTCGTTCTAAAACGGTATTGCTTCCTGATTGTACCGGAAGGTGAATAGATCTACAAATATTAGGGTACTTACAAATGACTTCCAGTAAGTTGTTGGATAGATCTTTGGGATGAGATGTGGCAAAGCGTACTCTAAGTAACGGTGAAATTTGAGCAACAAGCTCTATAAGCCGGGAAAAATTAATACTGTTTTGAGGTTCATTCCATGCATACGAATTTACATTTTGCCCCAACAGTGTTATTTCGCGATATCCTTTTTCGAAAAGATTTTTGGCTTCATTTACAATTGTTTCCGGATTTCTGCTCCGTTCTTTTCCTCTGGTGTAAGGAACGACACAATAAGCACAGAAATTTTCACATCCACGCATGATAGAAATAAATGCAGAAACACCATTACTTCCCAATCTCACTGGATCAATTTCTTCATAAGTTTCTTCTTCAGAAAGCAATACATTTACAGTTTTTATACCGGCCTCTACTTGGTAGAGCATGTCGGGTAAGCTTCTGTAGCTATCAGGTCCTGCAACCAGATCTACTGCAATATTTTGTTCTGTTAGTACTTCCTTTAATCTTTCTGCCATACAACCCAGAACTCCGAGCTTAATCGTATTGTTTTTTCTGCGCAAAGAACGAAATTCACGTAAACGCTTAAATACTCTTTGTTCTGCATTATCGCGAATAGAGCATGTATTTACAAATATTATATCAGCTTCTTTTTCGGATAACACAATTTCATGACCTGCTTTTTGCAAAATAGATCCTACAATTTCGCTATCTGAAAAATTCATTTGGCAGCCATAGGTTTCTATGTATATTTTTTTAATTAATTTACTCATATTCAAAATAATGTGTTCTTGTAAAATGAATTTACAAAAATACAAAAAAGCTGCTGTTTCTCCCCCGAATAATGTTAACAGGTGTTCAAATAGAAACTTTAATTTAATGACTCATGTATAATAATATGTGTTGCAAGTGATAAAATATGATTTACTTTGCAGGCAAAATCCGGCGCAAAATAACGTGATTTTTTGAGGAATCCGGAATTTTAGAATTTATTGATTATTGATAAATATAATGATAATCAAGAGTATGTATATTAAACCGTTATTTTCTGCATGAAGAATCTGGTTATAGTTGAGTCGCCTGCCAAGGCAAAAACAATAGAAAAATTTTTAGGGAAAGATTTTACGGTGAAGTCTTGTTTCGGACACGTTAGAGATCTTTCTAAAAAACAGTTAGGTATTGATATTGAAAGAGGTTTTATTCCGCAATACGAAATAACAACTGATAAAGTTAAAGTTGTAAATGAACTTAGAAAAGCATCAGTTGAGGCAGAACTTGTTTGGCTTGCCTCTGATGAGGACCGTGAAGGAGAGGCTATATCATGGCATTTGATGCAGGTTTTAAACCTGGATGAAACAAAAATACGTCGAATTGTTTTTAATGAAATTACAAAACCTGCTATTTTACACGCAATTGAAAATCCGCGGACAATAGACATTAATCTTGTTGATGCACAGCAGGCTCGCCGGGTATTGGATCGCCTTGTGGGTTATGAAGTTTCTCCGGTTCTCTGGAAAAAGGTTAAACCAGCTCTTTCTGCAGGTCGCGTTCAGTCGGTTTCTGTTCGTTTGATTGTTGAACGTGAAGAAGAAATAAAAAGCTTTAAATCGGAAAGCTCATTTAAGGTTGTTGCCGTATTTGGTCTTCTTCAGGAGAATAATTCTGGTAAAACTATTACGGCAGACTTAAATAAACGTTTTGAAAATGCAGATGATGCTCATAAGTTTTTAAGTGATTCAATATCTGCTATTTTCAAAATAGAAGACATTGAAACAAAACCCGGAAAAAGAAGTCCTGCGCCCCCATTTACAACATCAACGCTTCAGCAGGAGGCAAGTCGTAAACTGGGTTTCTCTGTTGCCAAAACCATGATGGTTGCACAGCAACTTTACGAATCAGGACACATTACATATATGCGTACCGATTCTGTAAATCTTTCGAATACAGCATTGTCCATGGCTAAAGATGAAATTGTAAATCTTTATGGTGAAAGGTATTTGAAAATCAGAAAATATGTAAACAAATCAAAAGGAGCTCAGGAGGCACATGAAGCAATTCGCCCAACCTATCTGAATCGTCAGGAAGTTGAGGCAGATGCATCACAGCGTCGTTTGTATGAACTAATATGGAAACGTACAATTGCATCGCAAATGAGTGATGCTGAACTCGAAAAGACAAATGTTACAATTTCCATTTCAACTCGCTCCGAAAAATTCAAGGCTTTTGGGGAAGTGATTCGTTTTGATGGTTTTCTGAAAGTTTATCTGGAATCTACAGATGAAGAGGAAGATACTGAACAAAAAGGAATGTTGCCACCAATTTCAGTTGGAGAAAATCTCGGAATGAATAATTGTAAAGCAACACAAACATTTACGCAACATCCGCCAAGATATACGGAGGCAAGTTTGGTAAAGAAACTCGAAGAATTGGGAATTGGCCGTCCGTCAACCTATGCCCCTACGATTTCTACCATTCAAAAACGGGAGTATGTTGTTAAAGAAGATCGAGATGGAATAACTCGGGAATTACAACAACTTACATTACAAAGTGGGAAAATTAAAGCGGAAACGAAGAAAGAAAAAACCGGTTTCGAAAAAGGAAAACTTTTCCCAACAGATATTGGTATTCTGGTAAATCAGTTTCTGGTTCAACATTTTTCTGCAATTGTTGATTATCAGTTTACGGCAAAAGTTGAAGTGGAGTTCGATGAAATTGCTCAGGGCAAAAAAGTGTGGAGCGAAATGCTGAGTGATTTTTACGAACCCTTTCATAAACAGGTTGAACTTACCAATAAAAATGCGGAACGATTTAGTGGAGAACGATTGTTAGGAACTGATCCGAAATCCGGGAAAAATGTGTTTGTAAAAATTGGCCGGTATGGGCCGATTGCTCAAATAGGTGATACTAAATCGGAAGAAAAACCACTCTTTGCAAGTCTTAAAAAAGGCCAAAGTCTGGAATCTGTAACACTGGAAGAAGCTTTGGATTTATTCAAACTTCCCCGTACAATAGGTACTTACGAAAATGAAGAGATGATTGCTGCTATAGGCCGTTTTGGTCCTTACATCAAGCATGGAAGTTCATTTTATTCAATTCCCAAAGGAGAAGATCCCCTTGAAATAGAAGAAGTGCGTGCTATTGAAATTATTGAAGCTAAACGGAAATCGGATATTCTGACAAAAGAACCAAAAGTGATTGGTCTGTTTGAAGGGGAAGACATTTCGATTGCAAAAGGTCGTTTTGGTCCATACCTGAAACATAAAGAAGGATTCTATTCAATTCCCAGAGGGGAGGACTTACTAGCCGTTGGACAGGATAGGGCCATTGAGATCATTCTCGAAAAACGTGAATCGGAAAGTAAAAAAATAATTAAAGAGTTTGAACAGGATAAAGAACTCAGAATTCTAAATGGCCGCTATGGAGCGTATATCTCCTATTTGAAAGAAAATTATAAAATTCCGAAGGATAAAAACCCAGAATCACTCTCATTTGAGGAATGTATGGCGATTGTTGGAGATGGTCCTGTAAAATCGAAAGCTTCAAAACCCAAAAAAGCACCTGCAAAAAAAAGTGCAACAAGAAAAAAATAAACTTTAACATAGCATTTCTGTTCATTAAGTAACAAGAGTGAAGAATATGTTTGATATAGAATCTATTCGCAGAGATTTTCCCATATTGGATCAAAAAATATATGGGAAGACTCTGATTTATCTGGATAATGCTGCCTCTACTCAAAAACCGAAACAAGTTTTGGAGGCATTGAATTATTTCTATGAGGCTCAAAATAGTAATATTCACCGGGGAGTACATTATTTAAGTCAAAAAGCTACCATTGCTTACGAAGAGGTGAGAGAAACCATTCATAAGTTTTTAAATACCCGCTATTCACATGAGGTGATTTTTACCCGGGGGACAACAGAAAGTATTAATCTGGTAGCTAGTTCTTTTGGTAAACGGTATGTAAATAGAGGGGATGAAATTGTTGTTTCCGCTATGGAACATCATTCCAACATTGTTCCCTGGCAAATGATGTGCGAAGAAAGAGGTGCAACACTTCGGGTGATTCCTATGAATGAACAGGGTGAATTAATTCTGGAATCATTGGATTCTATTCTTACAGAAAAAACGCGGATAGTATCTATAGCTCATGTCTCTAATGCATTAGGAACCGTAAATCCTATAAAAACGATTATTGAGAAGGCCCATCAAAAAAATATCCCTGTTTTAATAGACGGAGCTCAAAGTGTTGCTCATTATAAAATTGATGTTCAGGAACTCGATTGTGATTTTTATGTTTTTTCAGGCCATAAGCTTTATGCGCCGATGGGGATTGGAGTGCTTTACGGGAAAGAAGAGTTTCTAAATGAGATGCCTCCTTATCATGGAGGTGGAGAGATGATTAAGGAAGTTACGTTTGCAAAAACTACGTATAATGATCTCCCTTTTAAATTTGAAGCAGGAACTCCAAATGTGGGAGGTACTTTGGCATTACAATCTGCAATCAATTACGTGGAAAATATAGGCATAGAAGTAATTGACTCATGGGAAAATGAGCTTCTTAACTATGCAACCCAAAAACTTTCAGTGATTGAAGGAATACGATTTATTGGAACAGCCCCAAAAAAAGCAGCAGTGCTTTCTTTCCTAATCGGCAATATTCACCCGTTTGATATGGGAACATTACTCGATAGAATGGGGATCGCTGTTAGAACGGGTCATCATTGTGCTCAGCCTGTTATGGATTTCTTTGGAATTCCCGGAACTGTAAGAGCTTCCTTTGCATTCTACAACACGAAAGAAGAGATTGATAATCTATTGTCTTCAATACTTAAAGCAAAATCGATGCTTGAATAACAAATCACGTCCGATTATGAAGTAATTTTAATGTTATTAGTTTTTTTATTGGTAGCTGTGTTTGTTCAACGTAAACGATAAAAATTACTTGGTGAAAAAGATGGATACTTTAGAAAACGGGAAAGAGACTGAAATTATTGTTTATTATAATGATTGTAAGTAAATTAGTGATAACGAAGGAAGAACTCCAGTGTAATCGGAGAAATGAGAATTGATGAGTACATGTATTTTGAACAAAATATAGTGAAAAACAAAAAAACATTTGTTGTGTTTTATGAAAGCATATTTCTTGAATATCCCCAAGGGAAAATACCGGAATATAATACTATGAAAATTACAGATCATTACATTGATTCAAAAGCTTTTGAAGATAAAATGAATGAAATTTTTTTCGGAGGTATTAATGATATGGTAAAAAAGACCAAAGGTGTTTCTTTTTGCATTGATTAATAATTTTAGCTATGTCTGTAATTGATATTGAAAATCAAATTATTGAAGAATTCTGTCTGTTTGACGACTGGATGGATAAATACAATTATCTTATTGAAATGGGTAGAAACTGCCCGATGATTGATGATCGAAATAAAATTGAAAGTAATCTTATAAATGGGTGCCAATCAAAAGTTTGGCTTAGCGCAGAGGTAATTGATGGGAAAATTATCTTCAAAGCGGATAGTGACGCTGTGATAACAAAAGGAATTGCATCGTTGTTAATTCGTGTATTGTCTGGCCAAACACCCGATGATATTCTTGATGCAAAGCTTGATTTTGTGGATGAAATTGGGTTGAAAGAACATCTTTCGCCTACTCGTTCTAATGGTTTGGTTTCCATGATTAAACAAATGAAATTGTATGCCCTTGCATTTAAATCAAAACAAAAATAAGTAAAATGGATCCTTCAACCTTTAAACGATTGATAGAAGACTCAGTTGTAAATAAACTGAAAACGATTTACGACCCTGAAATTCCCGTAAATATCTATGATTTAGGGCTTATTTATGAAATAAGGGTAGACGAGAATAATAAAGTATTTGTCAGAATGACTCTTACTGCACCAAATTGCCCTGTAGCAGAAAGCCTGCCTGTTGATGTAAAAGACTCAATAGCAATGATAAATGGTATTAATGGATGCGATGTAGAAGTGGTATTTGATCCTCCCTGGGATAAAGAAATGATGTCGGAAGAAGCAAAACTAGAACTTGGATTTCTTTAATCAAATCCAACGTCAGTGAACTCTTTGCCTGTAAAGATAATATGGCTTTCTATTCCGGAAGATTGGAGAGCTATTTTTGCTTCCTCCCACAATAGTCCAATCTCTTCAGGTTTGTGAGCATCTGTATTTATCATCATTGGAATATTCATTTCTTTTATAAATTTCAATTCTTTTCTGCCAGGGAAAAAATCATTGTAACGATTTTTGTAAATACCTCTTGTGTTTATTTCCAGTATTTTGTGTTTATTTTTTATAAGAGCCAAAGTCTCTTTAAGTAAAGATTGATACCACGCATCATTTGTTAGAAAATAACGGTCTTTGTTATTCATTTTGATTTTGTCTAGATGCCCGATTATATCTGGCTCTTCTGTTTCAATCATCTCATTTATCTGATGGTAGTAAGCTTTAACCCCTTTGCGAATGTCTCCTCCAAAAACCCTGATTAAACCTTCGTCATATTCTTCAATTTTGCCGCCATCGATAAACCATATTTTCTCTTTTGACTCTTTTCCAACCAGGTGCACGGAGCCTATCGTGTAATCTAAACTGTGCATTTTTTTTAGTTCTCGAAATGAATAGGTTATGCCAGGGATAAAGTCCATTTCGAGAGAGAGGTAAATTTCAAGATAATCCTGAAAGCTTTTTTGTAAAACTTGAATTTCACAGACATAATCAGATATTTTTTCATTAGGAATAGCATATCCATTTTGAAAAGGTACAGGGGCATGACCTGAAAATCCTAGTGCTATGAAAGATTGTTTTATAGCTTCTTCAACATAGTGTAAAGGTGCTTCTTTCCCATCGCAATAGTGTGTATGAGTATGAAAATTTGTCTTTCTGTTCATTTTTATGATAAATAATATAGGTTTAGTTTTTACGTTTATGATGACAATCTTGTAATCAGGATGTTTTGTGATTTTGAGAGATGTATGAAATTTAGTAAAAAAAAGTTAAATAAATGTTAATGTAGATAAATATTGCAACCTTTTGATTGTCATGTTTGTCTGTATTTTTACATCCCTAAAATTTTTTGAATTATGAAAAAGCTGTTAAATTGGTTTAATGAAAAAATGCTACTGTGGGTGATTTATGTTGTGGCATTATCACTTATTATTGCTGTAATGTTCTACTTCTCAAAGACATTGAATTTAAATTTATTAGGCTAGGTTCTTTAGTTACCTTCAATGATTTTATAAAGTTTATCATTCCGGCGAACAAGCGATTTTGTTGCTATAGAGCATAATACTCCTTTTTCAACTTTTTCAACAGGATTGAGATTAAATCTTATTTCAGAAACAGTGTCTTCATAAACACCTGTACTTTCTCCAATAATAAGAATATTATCTCCTGTTGAAAGAGTTTCTGCTTCTATTTTTATTTCAGCCACATTTATTTTTGCAAAATAATTAGTTATTTTACCTACGTAAACCTTATGTTGAGTTGCTTGCGACCCATATTTTTCACTCCATTCTCCAGTTTTTTTCCCTAAGTAATAACCATCCCAAAATCCTCGATTGTAAACTGTTGCCAATCGGTTATTCCAGTTTTCAATTACCTCTTCAGTTATTTGATTAGAGGCATAAGCCAGAGAAGCTTCTTTATAACATTGTGTTACAGTTTTAACATATTCCGGTGAACGGCCTCTCCCTTCAATTTTTAATACTTTTACACCTGCGTCCAGAATTTTATCAATAAAGTCAATCGTTTTTAAATCCTTAGGAGACATAATGTATTTATTATCTACAGATAATTCTGTTTTCCCATCTAAATCAGTAACCTTATAAGGGCGACGACAAAGTTGAAGGCATGCGCCTCTGTTTGCAGAGTAATTATAATTATCGAGACTCAGATAACATTTTCCCGAAACAGCCATGCATAAGGCCCCATGTGCAAAAATTTCTATTGAAACCAGTTCTCCGGAAGGTCCTTTGATTTGATCTCGTTCAATTCCTTTCGTAATTTCAGAAACCTGATTTAAGCTTAATTCCCGGGCTGTAACCATTACATCTGCAAATTGGGAAAAAAATCGGACAGCACTTAAGTTTGTAATATTACATTGGGTTGAGATATGCACTTCCATCTTAATAGAATGAGCAAAGGTAATTACCGATAAATCAGAGGCAATAATTGCTGTAATTCCACTTTTTTGGGCAATTTCAATCACTGATTTCATTTCGTCAAGTTCCTGATCGTAGATGATAGAGTTGAGTGTAAGATATGATCGAACATTATGTTCTTTGCAGATTTTTGCAATTTTTTCAATATCGCTAAGTGTAAAATTTTGACTTGATTTTGATCGCATATTGAGCTGACCTGCTCCAAAATATACTGAATCGGCTCCCCCTTGTATTGCAGCCATTAAGGATTCATAAGAACCGGCTGGTGCCATTATTTCTATCATAGAGTTAGTTGATATCATGCGTAATTTTCCATAAAACCTGTGCAAAGGTAGCTATTTTGTTATCTTTACTGCGTTCAATTAATTGTGATAAATAGATGATACAAAGAAATATTAGTCTGTCCCTTTTCTGCTTAATAGTGTTTGCTGGAAAAATATTTACTCAGGATTTACCTGTTGGATACACAATGCAGGAAAAATCGATGATGAAAGATTATTACTTTTCTCATTCAAAAAGTACAACAGCGGTAACACCTCCTTTAAGTTCGCTACGTACTCCCGGTGAATGGGAAGAAATACAAGCGCTTACAATTACATGGACAAGTTATACTTCTGTTTTGCGAGAGATTGTGCGCTATGCAACACAAGAGTGTATTGTTTATATAAACTGCACGGATTCGAGTTCCGTAAAGTCATACTTACAATTGGGAAGTGTGAGCCTTGCAAATGTAAGGTACATTATAGCTCCGAACAATAGTGTTTGGATACGTGATTATGGTGCACAAACTGTTTATACAAATGAGGTTGATTCTGTTTTATTAATAGATTGGACTTATAACCGTCCCCGTCCAAAAGATGATACTATTCCCCGTTCTTTAGCGAGGATTACCGGTTTGCCTTTGTATGAACTGAATCAACAACCATGGAAAATTGTTGCAACCGGCGGCAATTTTATGGCAGATGGATTAGGAACAGCATTCTCTTCCAAGTTGATATTAGAGGAAAATGCGAGTGGAGGAGGTTATAATCAGAATCTTACAGAATCAGATGTAGATACAATCTATAGGAAATTCATGGGGGTAACGCGTTATATTAAAATGAATACATTGCCTTATGATGGGATTCATCACATAGATATGCACATGAAGCTATTGGATGAAGAAACCTTGTTGATTGGGCAATATCCTTCAGGTACAGCGGATGGTCCTCAAATTGAAGCCAATATTCAATATGTATTGTCAAATTTTACCTCTGCATTTGGGAAACCATATAGAATAATACGTATTCCAATGCCTCCTGATAATACTTCAGGGAATACATATCCGGATAACGGAGGAGACTATCTTACGTTTACCAACGGGGTTTTTGTGAATAAAACATTTTTATACCCGACATATTATACTCAGTATGACACAATTGCACAACGAATTTATGAGCAGGCATTACCTGGTTATCAAGTAGTAGGAATTAATTGTTCACAAACTATTCCTGCAAGTGGAGCAATTCATTGTATTACCAATTCTGTTGGAAGTAGTGACCCCTTGTTAATTGTACATCAGCCTATTCGTGATAGCTTGTTGCCTCAAAATGAGTTCCAAACGGAGATTAAAGCGTATATAAAACACCGCACAGGCATTCAAAGTGCACAATTGCATTATAAAATTTTCTTTGGAAATATGATGTGGGATTCTGTTGTTTCTCAAATGTCTCCCGTTACAAATGAGTCTGGATATTGGAGCGGATTAATCACATATCCTATGCTGATAAAAACTGTAGCAGATACAATACGAATAGAGTATTTCATTTCAGCAACGTCTGTTTCAGGAAAAACGCAGGTTCGTCCTATTACAGCCCCTTTGGGAAGCTGGAAATATTCTAAACTTCACTCGATGAGTAAAGTTGAAGAGATGTCTCAGAATGTCTTTTTAGACAAAGTTTATCCTAATCCAGCCAATGCAATTACCTGTATTCCGGTAAATTCTAACTGTAAGACCGTTGCCAAAATAATCCTTTATGATATTAGTGGAAGAGCCGTGAAAAAGATTTTTGAAGGGACACTTAATAACGGATGTCAAAATTTCTTTTTTGATGCAACTTCTCTTGCAAAAGGTGTCTATACATTACTTCTGAAGACGGAACGCAATATCTCAATACAGAAGGTAATGGTTAAATAGCATAAGTGTTTAGAAAAAAGAGCTCTTCATATCTTTCCTGTTTTTGTGTTGAAGAGCTCTTTTTTAAAGCAATTAATCTTGAATCAACCTTTGGTAGAGCAGGTAGCTAAATAAATCCTACTTTTGCAGCCGTTTTTAGATCAGGGACTAAAAATTAGGAATTACATAATTATACTTAGTTACCAAAATGAGAAAATCAATTTTTTTGTTCTTTTCTGCGTTCTTTTCTGTTTTCACTATTGCAGAAGCAGAGATTGTACCTTTGGAAAAAGCCCAGAAAGTAGCCTTAAATTCGTACACTCAACAGGCTGAAATTTATTTTAAAGAAATCACTGTATCTCCCAGAATTGAGAATGTTTCCATTATTACTGAGGAAAATCAGCCTGTATTGTATAAATTCAGCATGACAAAACCTTTTGGGTATATTATTGTTGCTGCTGAAGACAGAGTTGTTCCAGTTTTAGCGTTTTCGTTTAGTATTCAACTATCAGAAGAAAATCAGGCACCTGCGTTTAATTGGATTGTAAACTCTTATAAAAATGAAATTGTTTATGCTCGTAAACAAAATAATGAAGTGACCCGAGAGATTAGTCAAATGTGGACTGATGCATTAAATGGTAATTTTAAAAGTAAAAATACCAGTGTTGTAATGCCCAAGACCGATTATATAAAATGGGATCAGGGAAAGTATTTTAATGCAATGTGTCCGGCAGATACTGCTGCCGGAGATTATTTGGATAACAGAGTTCCTACAGGATGTGTTGCTACAGCAATGGCGATCGTTATGAAATATAATGCATGGCCTGTTACGGGGAATGGATCAACATCTTATACTCATATGACAATAGCCGGATATTCATATAATTATGGGGTGCTATCTGCAAATTTTGGGGCAACAACATATAATTGGTCTTCAATGTCAGGAATAGTAAATGACTATAATAATGATATTGCACAGTTAATGCTTCAGTGTGGTGTAGCAGTAAATATGAGTTATACTCCGAATACTTCCGGTGCATACGTCGGGCTTCCGTCAACCTATCCAAATGCAACAGCTGAAAAAGCATTTAAAACCTATTTTAGATATCCTAATGTAAAATTTTTCAAAAAGAGTAACTATACAGATACAGAGTGGAAACAAAAAATAAAAACGCAACTAGATGAAAGTCATGTGATTTTATATAGTGGAGATGATGGTTCTGCAGGCCATGCTTTTGTGCTGGATGGTTATTTAGGGTCTAATAATGATTACTATCATTTTAATTTTGGATGGGGTGGAACCAGCAATGGTTTCTTTTACCTGACATCAATATCCCCGGGTTCAGGGGGTACTGGTGGCGGTACCTATAGTTTTACTCAAAACCAGGAAGGATTGTTTGATCTCTATAATACAACGGCTGGCATTGAATCTCAGGTTATGGAGCAGAATTTAACGGTTTACCCGAATCCGGCGTCTGATTTTGTTAATGTTGATTTAACAGGATTTAATGATGATGTTTCTGTAACTATTTTTGATTTGAATGGGAAATCTGTTCTATCTCAGAATTCAACGGATAATGGCTCATTTCAACTCAACGTAAGTAATTTAAAAAATGGTATTTACCAGATTCGTGTCAGCAATAAAAACCAATCCGTTTCACAAAAACTGGTGATAACACAATAAGCATGTTTTTTTGTTAGCCCTTTGTTTTTGGCTGCTTGAAATTGGTTTTCAGGCAGCCTTTTCATTAAATAGCAAATCTCCAGATTAATTTAGCCATGATAACGGTTTCCTTCCATTTCCAATAATTTTCGGTAGTATTTACCCGTTGGTTAATTGCGATATAAAAATCGCTGCCAATTTTGGGAATCCAATGAAAACGATAATTAAATATTACGTCTTCTGAGATTCCACTCCACTGACATAAAATACTATTGTAGCATTTAGGAGTAAAGGCATACTCCACTTTTGCTCCTGCTTCATCAACCTGAAATGAACCTTGTGGTAAAACAACCCAATGCCGGGAATAGTCTCCGGTAATATTAAAGTGTTTGCTTACATACCAGGCTGCATCAAAAGTAAGTGTTGATTTATTTCCGTTGTAGAATTTTCCTGTATAAACGGCAATATTTCCTGTTATTTTCTTTCCCTGATAACTATTTAGATTAATTCCATAAGATGAATACCAATATTCTCCAGGCATAATCATTACATCTTTGTGAATAAAAAAGGAATCTGTGATAAATTCAGCTTCACATATATATTCCAGATTAGCGTAATCACCGTTTTTAAAACGGATTCCTAATGGAATAAGACTATAGGAAAATGATTCCAGTTTCCCAGTTTTATTGGATTGATAATAATCTAATATAATGGGTGAGAAGTTGAACTGACGAATGTGTTTGAAGTTTTTGGGACGTGGATTGTAGTTGAAATCAGCATGAAATTGTGTAAAATTAGTTCTTCGCATAAATCCCGAAACAGGATTGAAATTTTCTAGGGCTCTTGTGATTCCAATTTTTGAACTAATTTTATCGTTAGGGTAGTTTACATATAATGTAAATGATTGATTTTTATTGTTATCACTATTATTTGCAAATGATTGAGCATAATTTCCTGCAATCATAAAATTTTTGTCTTTGAGAAATCTTGAGGTAGAGTAAGTTCCTTCTAAGCCATAAAGCATAAAATATTCTTTCATGTTTACTTTTGATGTGATTATTGCTCCAATTGAAGATTGTGCTCCTACATCTTGCTTAAAACGCAATAAGGAGAAATTTGAACTGGAAATATCTCCTTTTTCATCCGTTTGAATAGAAAAAAATCCAAAATTACTTTTTCTTTCTTTCCCCATCAGTTTAACACCTCCTAGTATTGGAATTTCATTACCATTTGCAATGCCAATACTACGACTGTAAAAGGTTTTGATATCATCTCCTACGTTAAACTCGAACATATCTTTGCCTTCAAGAAAAAAATCCCTTTTTTCTGTCATATAAACTGAGAATCTACTCAGATTTACAGGCATCCTGTCTGACTCAACCTGTGAAAAGTCAGTGTTTGCGGTTATATTTAAGCGGGTAGTGGGTGTAAACGCATATTGAATATCACCTCCAATTTTGAACGTTTTTTGATTGTTATCAGCGTTTTCCTGCAGGCCGGAAGAAATATACGGCTTTAGTTCAATTCTTCCTGATCTTTTTGGTTTTTCGGGTCCTGTCATTTTACCTCCCTGAGAAATTTTCCATAGGCTATAATTTCGAGACCAACCCTTCCATAAAACCACTTCATTTTTATAACGGATATTTCGTTCGAAGTTAATTGCCCAAGTCTGATTAGATTTTAGTGGATATTTTAGGGTAGAATAAGGAATGATTATTTCGGCGAACCAGCCGCTATCTGTAATTTTTACAGCGACATCCCAAACACCGTTCCAATCTTCATTAAATCCAGCTCCTTCATCTGTAATCAATGCATCACCTCTTTGTCCGGAAGGGGTAACCACAAAAAGATAAGAGTTGCGATTATCATTATAAGGATTTAGGATCAGGCTAAAATTGTCAGAAGAACCCCATCTTCCATCACGCTTCATATCTTTTGCCAAAATTTTTTCAGGATGAGAATCATATCCCCAAAAGCCAATATAAAGAGCTTTTTCACTTCCCAAAACTACAATTTTAGTTTTTTCAGTACCAGGTATCCCTTCTTCCGGTTCTCGTTGAGTTAATTGTGTTATGGCCGTTGCGGATTGCCAATTTTTTTCATCTAAAACGCCATTTAATTCTATCGCTTGATTTAAGAATTGAAAAGGAATAGTGTCTTGTTGTGCATAACAATGATTGAAGAATAGTAACAATACCGGAATAAAACCAATAGTCCATAAATTTATTTTCATGCTTCAAATATAGAATTGATTTTAACATTATACGATAGGCTAAATGTTAAAATTAAATTTTTTTATTCATTTAGTATTTGTGTAAGTATTTGATATATAATTATATAAAAAGATTGATTTCTGAAAAAAATAACGAGTACAAAAAATAGTTAACATGATATTAACAACAGAATAAAATTTGTTGTAATATTGTAGCAAGAATAATTATATCCAAGTCAATCTTCTGAATCGTAATTAATTAGAAGAGAGGTAGGGTATGGTTCTTTTATAAGTGTCATAATATCAAGGGAATATAATTACTAACTTAAATTTAATTGTATGAAAAAACTATTAATGTTTTTAATTGCGATTGTCTTCACAACCATAACGTGGGGGCAAACTTATTTATCGGAGTCCTTTGAAGGAACTTGGAGTGGAACACCTGCTGCACCTAGTGGATGGAGCATTATACATACAGCTCCAACCGGTGGTTCTAGTGGAACATCTCCTAAATATTGGGTTAAAAATACATGGAGTGGTTCTGCTTGGTCTCCATCAGGACATGGAACTCCAACAATTCCAACAGGAGCTCAAAATGGCAGCTCTGTAGCGTGGTTTGATGACTATAATGCAAAAGCCACACAAAAAGATCAAATTACAACAGGAAATGTTGATCTTTCTTCTTCAATAAATCCAAGATTAACATTTTATCTAGCAATCAATGCATCAAGTTCTGTTACGATTAAAGTAAGAGGCTCAAATGATGGTGGTTCAACATGGGCAGATATTCAAACAGTTACAAACCCAGGTGTTGCTTGGACTAAAATTATTGTTCCAATTTCGGCAACATATAAAGTTTCAAATGCAAAATTTGGTGTTGAAGTTACAACTACCTATGGGAGCTACGATGTTTGGCTAGATAATTTTATAATTGATGAAACGCCTTCTCCTTTAACAGGTATAAAAACAATTAAAACTTCTGGTGGTGACTACTCGTCATTTACATCTGCAATTAATGCTTTAAATGATGCTGGAACTGGAACGGGTGGTATTACTTTTGATGTTGATGCAGATTTTATTTCAACAGAAAATTGTCCTGCAATCACCGCTAGTGGATCTTCTTCGGATCCCATTATTTTCCAAAAATCAGGTTCTGGAGCAAATCCAATTATCAAAGCAGGAATTGGATCTGGAAGTTCTGATGCTATCGTAACTTTGAAAGGGTGTGATTATGTTACATTTGATGGAATTGATTTGCAGGAAAATTCGTCCAATACAACAACAACTCAGCAAGCTGAATATGGTTTTTATGTATTAAACAATGGAGCAACCAACGGAGCTCAGAATAATACAATAAAAAACAGTAAAATCACCTTAAACAGAACAAATACTTCTACTAAAGCAATTTACCAGTATTATGGAACAACTCCTACAAACCAGGCTACAGGATGTAACAATAGCAATAAATACTATAATTTAACCATTGAAAACTCTTATTCAGCAATTTACCTTTATTCTTATAGTTCAACATATTTTGACTCTGGAACAGAAGTTGGGGTTGTTTCAGGTGGAACTACAACAATTGGAGGTTCTTCAGCAAATGATATTGGGAATAGCTCTTCATCGTCTTACGGTATTTATGCATACTATCAAAGTGGTATAAAGATTTTTAATACAGAAATCAGAAACATAGGAGCATCTACCAATGTGTATGGTATCTGCCTGTCAAGTTGTGCTGGAAATAATGAAGTATATAATAATAAAATACATGATCTAAAAAATACCAGTACATCAAATACTTCCGCTATTTATGGATTATATACTTCGTTATCAGGGACTACTCCTTCGGTTAGCATCTATAATAATTTGATTTATAATTTATCTTCTGCATATACAGGATCGGCATCTTCTACAAAAACTCTTACCGGGATTTATTTATCAAATGGTACAGCCTCACAAAGTTTTTATTTGTATTTTAATAATGTAAAAATTGACGGCTCAGCTTCACTAAATGTTTCGAGTACTTGTTTTCAATCAACAGGAACAACAACAGGTGGTCTTTTAACATTAAAGAATAACATTTTTGCAAATGTTACTGCAACACAAAGTGGAGTAGCTAAACATTATTCATGGTTTTCTCCTTCAGCAACATCTATTGGACCTACTGGTTGTGTATCTGATTATAACGATTTGTATTCGGCTCCTACTTCAAATGGATTTTTAGGATTGGCAAATTCAACAGATATTGCTGATTTAGCAACTTGGTCGTCAACGCTTAGTGGAACAACAGATTTGGAAAGAAATTCGATTAATCCCCCTGTTGATCCTGGTTTCTCACCTAATTTAACTCCTATTGCAAGTGATTTAGATGGAAAAGGAATTGCTGTTTCAGGTATTACAACCGATATCACTGGTTCTTTAAGAAATGATCCTCCTGATTATGGTGCAATTGAATTTACACCTCCAAATCCTTGTCAAACACCAGCAGATCAACCTACTACATTAAGTTTGACTTCTGTATCTACCTCAAGTATATCTGGTTCATTTTCAGCTTCACCGACTGGTGCTGATGGATATATAGTTGTTCGTTCAACAAGTTCTCACCCAGATGCAGATCCTCAGGATGGGGTAACTTATTCTGTAGGCTCAAGTATTGGTTCCGGAACCGTTGTGAAAGCTGACGATCAATTAACTTTTACTGCAAACGGGCTTACTGCCGGAACACAGTATTATTTTTATATTTATTCTTTTAATAGTGTTTGTCAGGGAGGTCCTGTATATAATATTTCCTCACCTTTACTTGATAATCAATACTCACTTCCAAATGCGCCAGCCTCTTTAACAGCCTCTGTTATTTCATCTACACAAATTGATTTAACGCCAACGGCCAATGCCCAATCTAATGATATAATAATTGCCTGGAATACGACAAATACTTTTGGTACTCCAACAGGTAATTATTTACATGGTGATGTAATTTCTGGCGGAGGAACAATTTTGTACGTCGGACCAGCAACAACATTTAGTCACATGGGGCTAAATCCAGCAACTACTTATTATTATAAAACATGGTCTAATTTAGGGATCTTGTATTCAACTGGAGTATCTGCCAATGCAACTACCTTATGCAATCCAGAAAGTATACCAACCTCTAGTCAAGGATTTGAATCAACATCACTTCCTGTTTGCTGGTCGACTGGATTAATAACGGGAAGTACTAACTGGGCTCCTGCTACTTCAAATGATGCTGTTCCCTCTGCACATACGGGAACTTACTTTATGGGTAAGGTTTATACTACTTCAGATGCATTAATTTACTCTCAACCAATAGATATGACTTCATCTGTAAATGGTGGACGAATTAATGTTTGGATATATAGAAGTTCTTCAAATATTTCAAGTGATAGAATCCGTTTTTATATAAACACTACACAAAGTTTAACAGGTGCAACGCAATTACTTGAAATATTCCCTCTAACAACTATTGCTCCTACAGTAACTGCTGATGGTTGGTATAATTATATTGTTAATATTCCAAATACATATAATACGAATTCTACTATTTATATTATTGCTCAAGGAACTACATCAGGAGGTTATAGCTCTTATGGATTGGGATTTGATGATTTTAAAGTTGAAGAGATCCCTTCATGTCTAGAAGTTACAGGTTTGAGTTCGGATAATATAACTTATACCTCTGCTACTATAAATTGGACAGCTTCAGTATCAAATCCTTCAAATGGATATGAATATGAAGTTAGAACCAATGGAACTGCAGGAAGCGGTGCTACAGGTCTTGTAACTTCAGGAGCAACTGCTGCTGGTATTGTAACAGCAAATATTAGCGGACTTACAGCAAATACTACCTATAGTTTCTATATTCGTTCAAATTGTGGAAGTGGAAACTATAGCGCTTGGTCAAGTGCAGGGACTCTCTTTACAGGGTACTGTATTCCGGCTCCTTCTTCTGTTGATGGAATTGGTATTACAAATGTAACTTTTAGTACAGTAAATAATACTACTGATGCAGAAACCGGAAATTATGGCAATTATTCAGCTGTGATAGGAGATATACAACAAACGTTAGTAGTACCTGTCAATATCACTTATGAAACAGGGTATACTTATGATACTAAAATTTGGATAGACTGGAATAATGATTTAGATTTTGCTGATGCTGATGAAGAAGTATATTCTGGTACATCAACAGCCTCAGATCCAACAACTTTAGCTGCTTCCTTTACTGTTCCATTAACAGCTCCGCTCGGAAATCATAGGATGAGAATAGGCGGACAAGATAATGGTCCTGTTACAGCTTGTTATACAGGTACTTATGGTACATTTGAAGACTATACAGTTAATGTTACTGCAGCACCAAGTTGTTTAACTCCAACGGGAGTTGCAAGTTCAAACATTTCTTATACATCTGTTGATTTTTCATGGACTGCTCCAGCTTTAGGATCTCCAGCTTCTTATGAATGGGAAGTTCGTACAAGTGGTGCTGCAGGAAGTGGCGCAACAGGTTTGGTTACAAGCGGTTCTGTTTCTTCTCTAAGTACAACAATTACAGGTCTAAATGCTGCTTCAACATATACAATGTATGTTCGTAGTAATTGTGGTGGTGGAGACTTTAGTGTATGGACTACCGGAGTAGCTTTTACAACGACAACTTGTTCATTGCCTACCGCAGTTACTGCTTCGGCTATTACGGCTACTAGTACAACAATTAGCTGGACTGCCCCAGTTTCTAACCCTGCTGGTTATGAATATGAAATCAGAACTACTGGTGCTGCAGGAAGTGGCGCAACAGGTTTGATTACAAGCGGAACAACAACTGCACCAACTGTTTCAGCAAATATAACAGGATTAACAGCTTCTACACAATACTATGTTTATGTTCGTTCAAATTGTGTTGCATCAGTTTATGGCTCTTGGACTTCTTCTGTCTCATTTACAACAACATGTATAGCAGTTCAGGTTTTCCCATTTACAGAAAACTTTATTGGCGGAAATATTCTTCCGTCTACTTGTTGGACAAAATCAGGAGGACAACTTACCGCATCAACAGTTTTAACAGGAACAGGAAGTTGGATGATTGATGATTACCTAAATGTTACATCTCCTGTTAATAAGTGTGCGAAAGATAATGTATATAGTACTTCTCATTACAGCTGGCTGATCACTCCTCAACTAGATTTGGGAGATGGAAGTAAGCATTATCGGTTGTTATTTAATTTAGGCTTAACAGCTTATGGAGCAACTACTACTGCAGCGCAAACAGGTACAGATGATAAATTTGCAGTTGTAATATCTACAGATGGGGGAACCACTTGGTCAAATGCAAATACTTTAAGATTATGGGATAATGCAGGTTCTTCATACGTATATAACAATATTCCTAATACTGGTCAAACAGTAGTGCTTGATCTGGCGTCTTATACCGGAACTGTAAAAATTGGTTTCTATGGGGAATCAACGGTCTCCAATGCTGATAACGATTTATTTGTAGATGATATCAGGGTAAGTGAAGTCCCAACTAACGTTACTTGGACAGGAACAGCAAATAGCAACTGGACGAATGGAAATAACTGGAATCCGGAAAATCCTGGATCAACGACGGATGTAACCATCCCAGGGGGTATAACAAATTATCCAACGATAACAAGTACGGCGACCATAGCCAGTTTAACAATGGAAAGCGGGGCATCAATCATTGGGGAAGAAAACCTGACAATCACGGGAACCACAACATATAAGAAAGACATAGATGCAAACAAATGGCATCTAATTTCTTCACCGGTATCTGGAGCAACTGCAGCTAACTTCCAGCCAACAACGGGGAATGGATGGCTCAGAAGCTACACCGATGGCACAGGTTGGGGTGGATATATATCTGTAACAACCACACCATTAGCAGTAGGAGAAGGGTATGCACTCTATCTGGAACAACCCAAATCAGTAGTGTTAACCGGAACATTGAACAATGGAAATTACAATTTACCATTACTCAGTGGATGGAATATGTTAGGAAATCCTTATGCATCAGGAGTTGACTTTGCTCTTGCAACCAAAACCAATGTATCAAGCAATACAATGTACTTGTGGGATCAAACATTTGCCGTTGCGAATGCAGGCGGATATGTGGCATACAATACCAACACGAGCGTAGGAAATACACCGGGAGTAACCAGTGTAATCCCAGCCTTCCAGGGATTCTTTGTAGAAGCTACAGCAGCAGGTTCCGTAGAGTTTGCAAACGCAAACCGTACTCATAATGCTCCTGCTTTCTACAAGAGCGGAAGTAGCACCGAAATCATCACCCGTATGAAAGTAAGCAATGCACAAGGATATACCGATTACTTTGTAGTATGTCAAAACCCATCAGCAGGCAACGGATACGAAAGCTATGACTCGAAGAAGTTCCTGGCAGGCACCGAACGTCCTGAAATGTTTGCATATACAACCACAGGTGAAAAACTGACAATTGATGCACTAGAAACGACTCCACAAATCATACCGATGAGTGTAATTGCACCACAGGCTGGTCAGTTAACCTTCACAGCTTTCGAATTTGATAACAGTACTGTAAGCATTAAATTGGAAGATAACCAGACAGGATCGTTCATTGATCTAAGAACGCAGCCAAGTTATAGCTTCAGTGCAATTCAGGGTGAAAACAACAATCGTTTCTTCCTGCATATAGGCAGTACAACCGGAATTGAAGAAAATGACAATAACGGCTTTACCAGTATCACTGCTAACGACAAACAGATTGTAGTAACCCCGTTTGGAGGAGAAAAGATCAATCGTATTGATGTGGTAGATGCAACCGGAAAACTTTTAAGCAGTGTGAAAGCCAATGGTAACGAAAAGGTAACCATCTCCGCTAACTTTGCAACCGGGGTTTACGTGGTTCGCGTTTATGGCCAGGGAAAAGTAATGACTGGAAAAGTAACAATTTGGTAAACAATTAAAAAAGATACGATATGAAAAAGATGATGAAAATTGCGATAGTAGCTTTTGTAATGCTGGTAAGCAGTACCGGAGTAGCGTTGGCAGATGGTCCCGGAGGTCCCGGCAGTGGTCCGGACGGAACAGGAACTCCAACGGGAGCTCCTCCTATTGGTGGTGGCGCACCAATAGATGGTGGCTTAAGCATTTTACTTGCCCTGGGGGCTTTCTACAGCGTAAAAACCGTATATGGCAAATTTAAAAAAGAGTAATTTCAATTTCTAAAAAAAGAGGAAGGCACATCCGAATGGAGC
>Ga0074193_1000550_pt1 | contig 59558 bp, 47 predicted proteins | sample EPASupsiteHSE605_FD_64523 | JGI IMG/M metagenome (GOLD analysis project Ga0074193, IMG submission 64523) | Bioremediated contaminated groundwater from EPA Superfund site, New Mexico - Sample HSE6-05 | ecosystem: Environmental > Aquatic > Deep subsurface > Groundwater > Contaminated ...
GTCAGTCAGTGTGAAATCAAGGATAAGAAAGAAAGAAGGATTGTAAGTTTGGATTGATGAATGATCATATGACAAGAATTGATTGGACATGATGTAATTGTTTGATATGGATGTGTGTCAAGAGATCCAAATGGTAATACAGCTAGACATGCATTCGATGCAAACATTTTGATAATATGTGAGTTTGTTGTTGATCCGGTTTGAAAGAAATTGATATTTGAACCTTGTGTAAGGGTTCCTGTGTGTGAAATCCAGCATTTGTAGATAAAAAGCATTCCTGCATCGACTTTAAACAATACATTTTGGTTGTTAAGAAAGATTACTTTCTCCAAGAAAAAATCGCCAAAGTTAAACCATGCAACACCATGCTCGTTTGGGCTATTATTTCCTATAACATTCGAAAGATAAAACTTCCTAGAAAGATGTCCATTCATAAAACGAATACAAATTGTTTTTGCCTTGTTGTCGACAACATTGAAATACTTGGCATCCAGTTCTGATGGAGTATAAAAACAGAATCCAGAGTGAGAATAAGCTAAGTTATTCGAAGTATTAACATTTGAAGCTTGCTGTTTTCCTTGGGCAATATACATTACATCATATCCATTATCAGCAAATGGAGAGCATTTTGTTATAGAGAGCAGATAGCAAGATATTGTTTTGAAATTAGAGTTACCTATTGCCGCAAATTGCTGAAATTGATTTGCTAATGTGTAGCACCAATATGCACAAACTTTGTTAAAAACGATTTCTGCATTGTCAGCATAACTATACACCGCTCCTGCTTGATCAGCAGTGGATCTACATCCATTGAATACACATAATTCGATTAATAACTTAATAAATCCAGTATTTATAAAAATTGCACCTCCCTTCCCTGAAGACTCTGTTGAAAAATACGAATTGATCAACAAAAAATTACCAGATGGATTAGACCATCGCGCAGAGAGTGTAACTTGAGAAAAACTGGTCTCATTTGGGTAAAATGTTTGGAACATCTAAATCTCTTTATCTTTATAAATCTAGAACATCTTCATATTCAGGTTTAGTATCAATGTGAATACAATGACTGTAACATTTTTATGGAACCAATTTGGAAGGTTACATCATCATCTAGAATAAGCTCTTCTCTCGCCAGCTATGTTATTTCTACCACGTTATTCAAAAATTTTGTATTTTCTTATGGCTCTGCTGTGTTTCTAAAATTAGATACTGGTAAGTATACAATAACCAACAGTTTTTTCTATAATTGCTTATCAAATAGTTATTTTTCTAATAGCATGAGGTCTCAAGCATCAGGAGGAGCTTTGTATGCATTCGGATCTACTAATCTAAATAATTCATGCTTTTATAAATGTGTAAGTTTAAACTATGGAGGAGGAGCATACCTAGGAGCAAACAGCAATATTTTAATAGAACAATCTCTAAACTCTTATGCACTATGCCACGCCCTTCATGGAGGATCGTACCTTTCAGATCATGGAAATCAGAAACAAAATCATTTGAATTCTACATCCAGTTTTTCTTCCACTTCCATATGTTGTGGAGGTTCTACGATGTATCCATTTTCATCGTCGTTTTCATATATACAAGTCTTTAATGCATCATCTGGTTCTGTTTTCAATATAGAATCTAAATCAGGGACAACATCAACATTATCATACTCCAATTTCCAGAATACTCTCACCGCAACATCGCTATTCTCTGTATATCAATCGACATCGCGTGCAAATTATTGCAACTTCATAAATACATGTACTCGAGTCTTCACAATCAATTCAGGATCCGGATCGATGTCTAATTGTTTCTCTGATAGAGTACTTAATTCAGTTGGATACTCATTAGTGTCGGTAGTTCCAACATACAATGTAATGAGTCCAAGCAATCAATGTGTAAGAGTGTCTCCATATATTACCCAATCAAAGGAAACGCGGCCCATGTTATTGATTCTATTAACGCTTGCGTTATTATAATATCATCTGATTTTTATTTCAACCATATCGAAATAGAATCTTAGCGAATTCCAAAAAAATTTGGGTATTGTCTTAGTTTATTATTTTCCTTATGGATTTCTGATGATGATACTAACTGTTTATATATAAACAAGAAGAAAAATGCCATATCCACCAGCTAAATGGAGATGGGTCTTAACCACAGCATATTCTTTCTCCCATAGAATATAAGTATACTTATCCTTTAAACATGAAAATATCCTCATGGTTGACAGCTCTCGTCTCCTAAAGATTAATCCCAAGAACATTGCTTTGAATGTGTGTTGAATTGTTACATACCCTCACATTTATTACAAAAAGGATATGAGCTTCTAAAAAGCATTAATATAACACTTCGAGTCCTCATGTTAGCATTAGAATTCCAATTTCCCAAAAAAGCTCATAAGATCTCAATACATTGATTCGAAATGACAATTTTGTTTCTGATGGGATTGAACCAACATCAGCATTACAATAGTAAGATTGGAAAAATAGTATTTGATATGTTGCTTTTTTTGAAAATGAATTATTATTTGAGGTTGAAACAGAAGTTTTTGAGGAAAATTGTGCATTATGAGAAATGAATGAATGGGATACTTCAAGAGAGCCTGACCTTACCATAAATAGAGTGTTTTGATTATTATCAAAAACGTTAAACTTCATTTTTAGGGATGCTGAATCCCTAACATAAACCACTCCAGGTTCCATCGGGCTGTCATTGTGTACAATATTTGAATAGGAAAAATCCCCCGTGCTTGTTGTGAAGAATATGCAAATACTCATATGCACCTTATTGTTGGAGAATGTGCAGAATGAGCTTGTGAATGATGTTTGGGAGCTAATATATAGACTAGAAGCCTGATATGCACTGTTCAAAGATGAGTTTGTGTTGTCAAAAATTTCGTTCCCCTTACTCAAGGCTAATGAATAATATCCTGCTAATGAATGTGAACAACAAGAAACTGATGAATATATCATTTGATTCTCCATCGATGCTTTGATAACAGCAAAATGATAAGATGATCCAGCTGTACATCTATTAGCACAAAGCATTCTCAGATAAGAAGCAGATGAAATGAAGTATATCGCCCCTCCTTGGCTAGAACAGTAGGTATTATAGAACATTGAGAATGATATACTCATTGAAAGAGTATTTTCATTAACACATATCACCCCGCCACTTCCAGAAAACAGCAAAGATCTCGAGAAAAAACAGTAAGACACATCAATGTTAACATTAAGATATGACCTTCCTTGGTCAAGATTTTCCTTTTCGCACCCAAAACTAACAAATCCATAAATGGTATTCAAATCTAAATATTTAATTGCAATAGATAACTCTTTTGACATACTATGAGTTTTGTTGTAATAAATTGTTTTTTGAAAAACATCTTTCAAACAAATCATGACATAAAACATAATAGTTGATAAAATAATGAATATCCTTCTTGGTGTTTTCGTTTTTTTAAAATGAATCTTGTCATTTTTATAACACTTAAGATAGAACACTCTTGAAAATAACAAAAAAAAAACAGAATATCCAATCAAATAATTATTTCCAAAAAAAATCAAAAACATGTTAAGGTTCATCTAATACAAAGATCTTTTTTTCACAAAAAGATGCTTTTATCAAATCACTTTTTCACAGATTTTTCACGGGATAAAATCACCCTTTTACTGTGTAAAACCATTTTTACTGTTAAAACATAATTTTCAAATATTTTCCCATATCCTTGGTTTTTCTCGATGAATTATTTGTTTATAAAGCTTTCTTTTTCATCATCATATTCATCATACTCTCAACTATTTGGAACCAATCAAAACATATAGTTTTGATGACTAGATAGTCTCCAAAATAGTTATTACCAGAAAGAATTTCTTTGCATCTTTTTTATGTTTTTCCTTTGATCTTGTCGTTTAAAACTTACACAGTTATTGGAAACATGTTATTTATCTTTTTTCGTTCAAACATCATGGTTAATTCCGACCAAATGTGGTGTGATTGACATTCATTTTCAATTAATACCTATTTGAAACTTGACAAAAATTGTTCTGGTGAACAAAAGGTTCGAAATTGATTTTATTCACTGGATTCTATTATTAAAAGACTTGAAATATTCATATATATACTTTGTTTGTTTTAATATTTTGAAGATGAAGAGATCCAATGGCTGGAATATGTGAGGAGAGTACATTAATGGACAAGAACTTTCCTCAGAACAAACAAAATCCATATTTCATAATACATGAGTAGGGATGTCTATTGGAGTATAAAAAATCAATTTGGGGGACATTTTTTGGATGATTTTTTGGAATGCTCTCCCCATTCACCATTAAAAAACAACAAATTTTTGTTATATTCTAGATTTTTGAAATCCAATAATCATGGAGAAATACATACTCTTCGGATCTATCATTAATAATTTATTTATCGTATTCTTCAGAATTAGTCTCCATAAAAATGATTACTTGACCCCTCTTATTAAGTGCTTTGACCCCCCCAAGACCCCAACAATTCTGAACTTATGAGAACATGAACACATAAAGATTTTTTTATTGTGAATTTGACTCCCAAATAAGCATAAGAAAACTTGAAAAAGTTTACTTTTTTTTGGGTAAATAGAATTCTCTTCAATTTCTTAACTTTCTTTGACCATTAAAACCCAACCAATATGACCCCTAATTTTGAATAAATGGAATGAAATTCAATTCTCGAATAACTCTATTGAACAACTCCATTAATGACATTTAAGAAAACAATTATATTTTATAATAATGTCGAAATAGATGGTGTAAAATTCTGCATGTTTTCTCTATCTGATACCAGATATATCTAGTTCAGTGGTTAATTAATGATCTGACTATATTTAGAATTATAAGATTCTTCATCCTATGCGATTCTTCTTTTTTGTCAATTGATTTGATACCCATCAATTATTAGAACACCGTTTTCATTCATCCCCCTTGGAAGACTATCAAGATTTTTGTGTGATATTGAAAAATCTGAATATCTTGTTTAATAAAGATTAAAGATTAAGGATTAAGGATTGATTAATGCCCTGAGAATACTCCAACAGTGAACAATAATAATATTATCAAAAGTTTTTTAATCAAATTAAAAAACCATCAATATGAATAGCTTCTCTTGTACATATCAAATGATCAAATTTTGCGAAAAAAGAATTTAAATAAGAGTCATTAAAATGCTTGTTGGCCCTTATTTGTGCAAATTCTAGAATGCCATACCTTCAATATAAAGAATTCTCAAAAGGATTTTTATTGAAACAAGATCAAGTTTTTATGAATGATGATCATCCAATCCTGTTTTTTTTTGTATAAAATACCATAACATAGAAAACACATTGGTCTCATATCTTTCATTTTGATTTTTTTGAGTTCGAAAGAATTCTAGGAAAACTGTTTAATCATTGGTTTTTATCAATTCATATTATTTTAAGCTTTCCAAACATTCAAATTATTGACAACAAGACATTATCGAATTCCTTGAGAGTATTTTTTCCATAGTACGAGTAAATGTTTGAGGAACATATGAAGATGCTTTGGTAATATTCTTGTTATGTGAAATTGTTTCTACCCTCCTAGGAAGCCTCAACAAGAAAATACTCCCGAGCAATTGTTAGCAATATCAGCCATAGATTGTATTGTTCTGATGAGGAGAATATAAAATATAGACAGTTATTTATAATAGATGGTAACCATTTTCTATTAATTCTATTCCAACCTTGAGAAAAATCTAAACAAAGTTTTTGCACAGTAAAAAGGGTGCCTTTAGTAGATTTCAGTCCAAAAAAGAAAACCCAGATGAATAGAATAATATAGGTTTGGCTGCCTGGGCCTCTATTTAACTAAATAAGAGTGATTTTTTGCAAAAACAAGCGAACTATCATATTAATATTGGGAAATGTTTAGCTTCAATTATTCATCCCAAGTGTAGAGATGTCAACAGTTCCCCACATTGGTTTTTCAACCATATCGAAATAGAATCTTAGGGAATTCCAAAAAATATGGCTATTGTCTGCGTTTATTATTTCCCTGATGGATTTCTGCTGGTGATGAAATCCACAATATCGGAGTTAGATGATACTTCCAGTGCTGTTTTTCCATATTGATTCAATATGTGAATATCAGCACCATGATTAATGAGATATTCCACAATACAAAGGTGTCCAAATTGAGAAGCAAAATGAAGAGGAGAGTAATTGGATATTCAATGAATTCATTTCTGCTTCTCACATTAATATCAGCTCCATGACTGATTAGATATTGCAGAACACAATAATTACCATATCTAGCAGCCAAATGAAGAGGAGTCTGATCAAAAAACATCTTTCAACTTCAATATCTCTTGGATCTATTTCGGCTCCTTCATTAACCAGACTTTGAACAACTTTTAAATGACCATATCTAGAAGACAAATGAAGTGGAGTCCATAAGAAATTGAATTTTTGATTTGGAAATTCTTTGCGTTTATTTCTGCACCTTGATCTATAAGATACTTAACAACACGATAATGACCATTTTCACAAGCTCGATGAAGAGGAGTCCAATCAAATATCATGACATAACATCAATTCCAGCAACATTAATGTCGACTCCATTTTGGATTAGAAACTCAACAATATTTGATTCCCTTTTGAAGATGCCCAATGAAAAAAACTTTCTCCTGAGATTTCAAAATGAAAATCTCCTCCATTTTTAATAAGATATTCTACAACAAACAAATTATTGTTTTCCGCTGCTAATTGTAGTGGTGTTTTATTATAATCCAGTTTTATAAATCCATTCCCTTTGCATTTACCAGTAAACCCTGATTAACCAGGAATTCCACAATTCTAAGTTGTCCTTTTGCAGCTGTCAATATCAAATAACTATCTCCATCAATAGAACCAAACAAATCTGCTCCATGTTTTATCATTCACTTACTATTTTTTAGATCATTATTTTTCAAAGCATAATATAGAAGTGGTACATTTTTGTACAATAATATGGATTATTATTCATTATTCTTAAATCAGCTCCATTTGTGATTAAAAAATTGGTAATTCTAAAATGGCCATTCATCAATGAACAATGAAGGGGAGTTTCATTATAAGAATATCACAGAATAAATTCATTCTTTGCATTTATCTCAGCGCCATGGTAATAAAGATACTGTACAATATTATAACAACCCTTTATGACAGAATAATGAAGAGGTGAAAAATCAATACTTTTATGTAACCATTTTTACCCTTTGTGTTTGGATTGGCACCATGATTAATAAGACACTTAACTAAATTAAATTGGTTTTCCGAAGCGGCCCAATGAAGATAACTCTCTCCATTGATTCCATCTCTGAAATCTGCTCCATGATTTATCAACCACTCCATAATATCTAAATAGTTATTTGTAGCTGCCCAGTTAAGGTAACCCTCCCCATTGTTTTTATCAATGAAATCTGCTTCATAGTTAATCAAACACTCAACAACATCTAAATAGTTCTTTGAAATTGCCCAGTGAAGATAACTCTCGTCATTGATTCCATCTCTGAAACATGCTCCATGTGTAATCAAATGAACAACTATTTGTTTATTTTCTTTTGCAGCAGCATAACAAAGAGGAGTCAATCCATACTTTTGTTTTTGACATTGATATCCTTTGCATTAATATCGGCTCCATGACTAATAAGACAGTTAATAATATCAGAAAAACCATTTTCTGAAGCCAAATGCAGAGGAGTCCTATTGATATTTAGCTTTTGACATTGAATCCCTTTTCATTTACATTCATTCCTATATTAAGTTGAGTTTTCAGAGAAAAGATATCATTCTTTATTGTTGCCCAATGGAGGCAGCTCTCACCATTAATTTCTTTTGGAACATCAGCTCCATATTTCAATAGGATATCAACCATTAACAACTGTCCTCCTTCTAATGCGCGATATAGGGGCGTATAGTTATTAATCTACAATTTAAATTATTGTCTTTTTCATTAATATTAGCACCATTGTTTATAAGGGATACAACCACACCAAAAAAGTTCTTTGAAACTGCCCAGTGAATAAAACTCTCTCCATTGATTCCATCTCGAAAATATGCTCCATGATTAATTAGTATAGAGATCGAATAGTTTTTTTCTTGTGCAGCAGCATAACAAAGAGGAGTCAATCCAAACTTTTATTTTTGACATTGATATCCTTTGCATTAATATCGGCTCCATGTCTAATAAGACAGTTAATAATAGTAGAATTTTCTATTATCGAAGCCAAATGTAGAGGAGTCCTATTGATATTTAACCTTTAACATTGAATCCCTTTTCATTTACATTCATTCCTATATTAAGTTGAGTTTCCAGAGAAGAGATATCATTCTTTATTGTTGCCCAATGGAGGCAGCTCTCACCATTAATTTCTTTTGGAAAATCAGCTCCATATTTCAATAGGATATCAACCAACAACGAGTGTCCTCCTTCTAATGCAAGATGTAGGGGCGTTTTGTTATGAATCTACAACTTAAGTGATTATCTTTTTCATTTATTCCAACCCCATGGTTCAAGAGGCAAACCACAACGTCAGAATAACCCTTTGAAGCTGCCCAGTGAATAAAACTTTCTCCATTGATTCCATCTCTGAAATTTACACCATGGTTTATAAAGAAGATTAATATATTTGGATCTTTTCTCAATCCAACCCAATGGAGAATGTACTCATCATTGATCTGATTCGGAATATCAGCTCCATGATCTACAAAGAATTTAATATCTTCTAATCTACCAATTTCTATTGAAATAATTAGAGGAGTCCTATTATAAATATTCCAATAAAGTGTCCATCTTTTGAATTAATTTCAGCCCCATGGTCAATAAGATATTTTGCCATTTTCAGATTACCCTTTTCAGCTGCAATATGAAGAGGAGTTGAAGTAAAAAATCCATTTTTTCATATGCAGATTTCGGATTTATGGCTTCTCCATGAACTAAAAGTGTTTCTTCTTCAATTTGATGATATTTAATTGATGCATCATTATTTTGTGTAGTATTAAAAACAATGTATGAAAGCCAAAATTGTTAGAATTAATATTTGCTCCAGTATTAATTAGATATTCAACAACTTCAAAATGACCATATTCTACAGCTTTATAAAGAGGACTTTGGCCATACTGATTTCTATGAATAAATCATTCATTTTATAAATGTCAAATCCTTGACCAACAAAAAATTCAACTAGATATTTGTTTCCCAACGAAGCTGATATATGAATTAGACTTTGTCCTTTCATATGTTCCATGAACTCGGCCCCATTCTTAACCAAAAATTCAACAATTTCAATATTCCCTTTGTGAATTGCATAATATAAAGGTGTGAAATTATTTTTTTAGATGGAACAAACCTGTCCTTTGAATTAATTGATGATCCATTAATGATTAGATATTCTACAATTTCTAGGTTTCCTGAAAGAACTGCTAAATGAAGTGGATTTAACCTATTCATGATATTGAAATATCATTGTCAATTATATTTATATTTCCTCCATTTTTGATAAGAAAATCAACACAATTCAGATGTCCATTCTTAACAGCTAAATGTAGGGGAGAATAATCATTACCATCTTGAAAACATCTATACATGTTGAATTGATATTAAAACCACTCTTATGAATGTAATCCAAGATTTCAAGATAGCCATTCATTGCAGCAATGTGAAATGCAGTTATATTAAATGTTTTGATGGGATGTTATGAAGTTTCATATTAATTTCTGAACCATTGTTAACAAGTTGAATAATAGTGCTTAATGCATTATTTCTGGCAGCCCATATAAAATAATCCTCGTCATGGATATCTTTTGTTAATTGAACTTCAAAATCCAATAAAAATTCAACAATATTCTTGAAGCCACATAATGCAGCCAATTGTAATGAAGTCCACCCATGAAATTCTTTTCCATTCACATCAGCACCATGATTAATGAGATATTCCACAATACAAAGGTGTCCAAATTGAGAAGCAAAATGAAGAGGAGAGTAATTGGATATTCAATGAATTCATTTCTGCTTCTCGCATTAATATCAGCTCCATGACTGATTAGATATATCAGAACACAATAATTACCATATCTAGCAGCCAAATGAAGAGGAGTCTGATCAAAAAACATCTTTCAACTTCAATATCTCTTGGATCTATTTCGGCTCCTTCATTAACCAGACTTTGAACAACTTTTAAATGACCATATCTAGAAGACAAATGAAGTGGAGTCCATAAGAAATTGAATTTTTGATTTGGAAATTCTTTGCGTTTATTTCTGCACCTTGATCTATAAGATACTTAACAACACGATAATGACCATTTTCACAAGCTCGATGAAGAGGAGTCCAATCAAATATCATGACATAACATCAATTCCAGCAACATTAATGTCGACTCCATTTTGGATTAGAAACTCAATAAATTCAAGATTGTCAAATCGAGATGATCTCAGAAGAATTTTTTTAATAAAATCGCTCTTATAGTTGATGTCATCACAATTATCAAGGATAGTCTTAACAACATTCAAATCCCCTACCGATGCAGATTCGAGTAGTATGCTTTCACGTGTACCATCACAATCATATTTTGCCCCAATTAGTTCTAAATAGTCAATTAAGTATTCATGATGGTTCTCAATTGAAAAGTCTAATGGAGTCTTTTTAGATTAAATAAAACCAAACTCTTATTTTTTGAATTGATACTTGCTCCTTTATTAAACAAGAACTTAACCATATTGATATGCCCATTAATTGCCGCAATGTGCATCGGAGTCATTCCAAACAAATGAATTAATGATCTAAGTCATTAAAATTGATATCCGCACCATTCTCAATCAGATGTTCTAAAATTACATTCCTATTAAATGCTGATGCAAAATTAATACTATTTTCTCTGCAAAAATTATTCTTATGACATAAATGAAAAATCTCAAAAGACCCGCCGCAAATTGAGCTCAATTTGGTTCTATCATCAATTTCAAAACCATTCAGCATTAGATGTTTAAAGCAATGAATTGATCCGAAATATGCTGAAACTGAAAAAATATCCAAATAAGTTGGTTTATAACTCCATTCAAAGGGGCTCCAATTAATAATCACATTGGAAGATGTATCTAAACCCCGAAAAACATCAATGTCATCATATTTTAAACAATACTCAATACTTGAAGGTAGAAAACCAAACTCTGTTAATACTTTGAATCTATCAATCTGAAGGTAGGTTTTTGAAAATCCTTCAAATATTTTGTCATTCAGATCTATTGTTGAAAATTCTTTGCTTTCATTAATGAAATAAAGATTAAGAATGGGAAATTTTGCCTCACATATTTGTGTAACTAAATCATTGATCACAAAAACACCCAATTTATACAGCCGAAATATCAAAACAGGGCATTTATGGCAATTTTTCAATAATTCATTCCGAAAATCCAGATTATTGCTATGAAAATAGCACAAATCAACGATTCTCTCAAGCATGAAAGGACGAATTTGTGGACAAATTAATATTCTATCAACCATAAACTCAATATTTATTAAATCATGGTTCATTATATCATTGTTGTCGCTGAATAAACATTCTTCAAAAGAAAACCAAGGTTTCATGCTAAAAATATGGTGGATTTTTTTATTGAGATAATTCTTTTCAAAATGTGGAAAAAAACCGCAATTTCGTTTTTAATTTCATGAAATATCGTTAAATCATAAGTTTATTCTTTATCAATTATTTTGCTTCACTTTTTCAAAAATTGAACAATGATCGATCAATAATTCTTTCAATTCAAATCATGACAAAAATAATTTGTTTGAAAGTATTCTAAATAACTGGAGGCAATTCTTATTATGATTAAAATAATGCCAAGAATGGGTAGCCAAGTTTTGAATGACTACATAAGAGCAGGTCATACGTAAAACCTTGATCTACTGTAGTATCAGTATTTTCAATTTTCAAAGAAATCAAAATTTGAAAAGAAAGTGACATTTGATCTTCCATTATTTTTATAACGCCGCAATGTCTAAAAAATTTAACCCCTCAGGTCTTGTTTTTGATGAGAATCCCATTAAAGAGTTTATTCGTTCAAAGTTTCAGATAGATGATTTGGATGATGTTGCTTATAGTCTTGCTGCTTCTCTTGAATATCTCACAGCAGAAATCATGGAACTTAGTGGTAACGCTGCAAGGGATTTCTCTTTAAATGAAATTGAGCCTGATCATATGCGTCTCGCAATTGTAAATGATGATGAACTCAAAGCAATGTTATCACAAGCAGCGATTACTGGAATTCCAGAACTCCCGGATTTGTTAAAAGAAAACTCTGATAAAAATAGTCTCAGGTCTATTGTAGAGACAAGGATTAACTTTTCTGAATCTATCGTTATAGTATTAAAGCAAGTCCATCCTGATAAGTCTGTCTCGATAAGGGCAAAAACTGTTATGAATTCGATACTGAATGATGTTTTGACAAGCTTGCTATACCATTCTTTCGAATCCATTGAGAAACGAGAGAATAAGATTTATGACGTGGAAGATGTTATTCAGTCAATAGGTAAGGTTTACTATGGGGACTTAACGAAACACTGTGTTTGTGAAGCTAGGAAAGCGATTTCAAGGTTACATAGGAGTAAAGAATTACAATATTAAACATTTAATAGCGCTTTTGCATCTTCAAGAGTCTTAACAATTGGTTTCCATAATTTTAGAAATGTGTCTATTTCCAAAGTTGTGTTTTGGTCTCTTAGGTAGTCATGGCACCTTTGTTCTATGCATCTACCTTTCCCGCTCGTACAATAATCTAGATTGGAATCTATGGACTCTGATAAATTCTTTTCGGTATTCATAACAGAATGGTATTTAACTCCTGCAACAATAGCAGCTGTTTCATACCAATTACGACAGTCATATTTATATGGTAAAATTTCAACCAAATGTGTGGGAAACTCTGGTTTGGATCTTTTCATCCACATAACATGTGATAAGCCTCCTCCATGAACTCCAATAATGGCAGATGACTGAGATGAGAGCCTAAGCTGCTCATATACACTTAAAAACTCATAATGAACTAGTCTAACATCACAAAAAAGGCAACTCCGCCTTGCAGCTTCAACAATTTGATGAGCATTATTCAAACTACGGAAACGAGTATGTCTATTGATCACCAAAATCAATGGATGTCCATTTTCAAGGTTCTTGTTAATTCCAACATATGACAAAACCTCATCCCTTAAATATGGAATGGTGGATTCATTAAAATTATATTCGAATACTAGTGAGTAATTGTGGGGGCGTTTCGGATCTGGATCTTTTTCTGGTTTCTGAATCCCTATTATTGCTTGAGGAAACAAGTATTTTTGTGAAGTTTTGTTAATGATCTCTATACCAAACTCAGTCATGCAAAGCATTAACTTGTGATACATCCACACACCATTGGATCTTACATAAACCCTTCTGGAAGAAGATGTATCTGTTCCATTACGAATCTCCAAAAACTTCTTAAAAGGAATGATAAAATCAAATAAAACATGCCATAACATATGATAATTATAAAATGTCCCATATATGTAGGCAACTTCATTAATAGTTTCGAGCTTGGTTGAGAATGACTTTATCGAGCCTTGGATAACAATCGGCTCTTCTTTAAATCTATCTTCAATTTGATCAAATGGTGGTGCTCTTGCTCCAGGAACAATAAAGGGATCTGGGAAAGTATAATGTGCTGGAGAAAATATGTGAAACTTGGAATTAAAAAAGGCCAGATTCCTAACCTCACACCACCTTGTAGCATAGTCATTCCCAAAGCATTTCATTTCCGAATATTTTGGATTTTCGGAAAACTCTTTCTTTGACAGCGAAATTGGGAAGACTCTTGCTTGATGATCAACAAAACCAATATTGTACTTACTTGGTAGACTACAAATAAGATCTCCCGTATAATTAGCCAAAACTGGCAAATTAAATCGGAAAACTAACATGTTATTCAACTTATCAACAAATTCAGCTGAATCTACAGGGAAATCAATGATATTATTAAACAAAATCGAACTAAAGCGAAAATTCGATACCATTTTCCGATTAATCACTGTTTCTTGAGCAAATTCAACATATATCAAATCATCAATCGTTTTCACCGATTTAATCGAATCACAAATTATTAGACTACTGTGTATCATATTCGAAATGAATAAAATGAAAAAAACAATCGATATAAGTGAGCAAGACAACAAAACTAAGAGTACCCTAATTATGAGTTTTTTTCTTGTCATTAACTGAAAAAACCCGGGTTTTTTATTCTATCTCCTTTGAAATTTCTTAGAATTAATGGAGAAAAGAGTGTGTCCTATATGCCAGTCTAATGAAGAGCTTGTGAGCCTTCCATGTTGCAAGGAATGTGCTGACTTCATTAGCAGGAGGGTCCAAGTCCATGATGGATTTGATTCAAAGGAACTTGGAGTGCCTTTTTCATTTGAAAGTTGCAATGATAGAGGTTCTTTTTTATTTAATTGGGCTGCTTTAGTAATTTTTATACGAATTGCTTTGCTTTTTTTATTGTCAATTATGCAATTTGATATGATCATCCTGGTTCTGGATATTTATGGTGTTTTTAGTGTCATTGACATTATCATATATAGAATGAGGTTTTTCAGTATCTTAAATATTGATGTTTTGAGGAAGTTTCCGATTGGAAAATCAATGATTCCTGTTGTTTATAAGTTGATAATAAATATTGTGAAAATGTGCACTGCTTTGGTGATAATATCTGAATTAGCAGTGGATTCTCATAAGATTTTTATTTCTTACTGGAACCACATTGTTTTGATCATAATGCTGATAGAAATTGTGGAACTTTATTGTGTTGGAAAGCATCAAATAGCTATTCAAATAATGGGTTCTTTGATAATATCAATTGGATCATATATTAGTTATTTTCTAGGAGAAGAGATCAATAAGTTTGTATACATTATCATTATATCTCCAAGTTTGGGGATTTCTCTTTATATGACATCGAGTATAGCATTATCTTTACTAGGAAGGGTTGCTCCTGATGAAATTATTAATGAAATTAGAGAAATCAGCCATAACCATCATCCCTTGATTCAATGTGTTGAAAAGGCAATTACATTTCAGCTTGGATACAGATACTTGACAGAAGTTCATATTGTTCTTCCTGGCCATATCCCAGTTGAGCTCTCTCACTGGATTGGAGAGTCACTTCAATTGAAACTGGAAACAATGGATCGAATTGAAAGAGCTTGGGTTCATGTTGATTATGAATGTATTCATGATCATGAGCACCTCTTATGTTTAAGAATAAATAGTGAAATATAACAACGATTTCTTTAAAACTAATATCCCAAAAAGGCCTGAAGCGATATCGACTTAAATGTAATTGATGAATAGGGCTCGGCTAAGGGCTCGTGCTTTGTTCCACTAAGAGTAATTTTCAAACCTGCAATGCTTGCGTTTTTACATTCTCCTCCATCTTTCAAGATATATGGAGTTTTACATTTGCAACAATTTACCAACTCGTTTTGTTGATATGCAGAATTAATACCATTTTTCAGAAATTCTTCTTTGTTGTTTCTCCAAGATTCTGTATAACAGATCAATTGAACAGACCGAACATATGCGAAATCTCTACTTTGAGATTCCATTTTTAAAACATAAACACCATATTCATCTCGAAGTGAAGCAATTTGTTTAGTTGAAACAAAATTTTGGTGAACATTTGTTACATCAACAACAAGAATAATTCGATCTAGAAATGATCTAATAACAAGTTCTAATACTTCTTTATACTCTCTTCCTGTTATAAATTTACTTTCATGGAATAAAATCTGGGAAAACCTTGCATTTAGTGTGTTAATGGTAATTGGGAATGAGACATGTAGTTGCAGTGTTGCTTTATAATTATTCCATTTTTTGGTATTAATATCAAATGTTTTATTTTTCTCATTCCCAAAAACATCTAATATCATATCTAAAACAATACTTTGAACAGAATATCTATCAGGAGAAAGAGAAAATGCCATTGATTGTTGATTAAACATGAGAAAATCTAGCCTAAGTTCTGGTATTTCAAATAACTTAATATCAGATATCTCATCAATATAAAAATTGGACATCAAAGACAAAACCTTCCTTGTGTTGTGAGTTATGCTTGGCCGATGTTCATTATATGAATGTTGCACTAATAGCATACTCGATGGAAAACTTTTATTACACAAAGCACACTTGTTTTCTGACTGCACGTATAAAATTAGACGATTCTTTCGTAAAAAAGTCTCAAATGATGCTAAATCATTCAAATAAGCTTGGCTTTTTTCTTGATTAAATCGGGTCTTCGAATTAATAATATTGCTCAATTTGATTGGAGTAATTACGGAGGCTTTAGGCTCAATAATTACTTCTTTGGCACATAATTCTTGGGTTGTTATATCACTGGCTTCTGGCTCAATGGAATATTTTTCAACTGTTGAAATAATCCCTTCTTCTATAATTTTTTGGTACTTATATGCTGAGTCTTTTAATATTTGTAATACGCCTGATGTGTGTTCATTAAGGCAATGCACTAAAAAGTCATCTTTTTCATTTGACGTAGATAAGCATTTTTTGCAAATAACTTCATTACTTTTACTCGATACGGATAGGCAAAACTCTTGATACACAGCGTTTTCATATCCATGATAAAAAACAATATGGTGCAATAAATACGCCAAATTATCAGTAAAATATGTGCAAAATGGACAAATATTACTGGAAACAACTTCTTCTATGATCTCTGATGAACTATCATCAATATCAGAGAGATCTAGAAACTCCTTAATACTTTCCGAATTAATCTTTAAAAATGAGACTTTTTTTAGATCACATTGCATTTATGGAGAACGAAGACTCTCTTAGAACAGCGATTAATCTGCAGTGCAACGATATATATGATAATGATGGTGTTTTGAGATTCTTAAATAATAGCGATACTGATAAAAATATTGGAACAAGGTTAATATGTTGGTTAATTCGAAGCAGGATAATACCCTCTGCTCGTTCTGAATGGATTCAAAGAATAATATCAAGGTACAGATCATATAAAAATATTTGCGATAAGCACTTTGGTGGAGACATTGATAGTCCATTGAATAAAGTTGATACCGAAACAGCTTTTTCAATCAACGCTGATACGAAAAGGACAAAAACATGGTACTTTCGGCAATGTGAATGTGTAGGTCTTGCATCGGACATAATTTCTGATTCTGAGATTCGAGCTCAGAGGATACTTTCATTGCTCAGCTTGGAGAATAATTCATCATACACGCAAGGGAATGATCGATTTGCATGGGTATCTCTGATAGTATCTTTATATTTTACTTCGAAATCCGGCTTGAATCCTTTGGTTGCTGAAGCATTAGCTTATTTTTTAACAGTGTTTTTTGTTGAAATCAATCCTATTTCCCAGAACATAGAGAACTTTTCTTATGTTGAGTATCACTTCAGCATTCTGGACGATATGATATCAGAAGAGACCCCTCATGTATATGAATTGCTCAAATCTGCAAACCATAAATCGATGCACTATGCACTAAAATGGGAACTAACCCTGTTTGCGGATGAGCATTCAATACTGAATCTCCTTTTTATTTGGGACAAAATATTGTCTTTTTCTGATGATATTATAGACTATGTTAGGTGGTTATGTATCGCACATATCAGACAAGTTCCAATTCCTCAAATGGCTGATGAAATGGCAGAATCTATACAAAGATATAGAGGATGGGATGTGCAAAAAATCATCAATGAAACGGACCAAAAAATAAAAGAAACAACTCAAATAGGAATCTCGGAGCATATTAGGATGATGTTTTTCGAATGCTGCTCTATTTGCCACTGGGATATTAACCCAAAATAGACATGTGTTAATAAATAAAATATTTATACAATGCTTGTAGTTTGTGGATTATTTGCTGGCTTCGGTTTATTCTCATCTAAATCAGGCTCCTGGCCTATATCAACAAGCTTGATGTACTCTTCATAAAAATTTAAAAGTGCCTTTTGGTTGTGTTTTCTAATAACACTCCCCTCTACAACTTCATCATCCTTGCTATCAACATATTTAACTAAAAAGTACTTTTTCCCGCTGGTTTGTTTCATTCCATATATTTTTTCGATTTTCCTTGCTACTGTTTTTTCTGTTTCTTTCCCTGCTGGTTTATTCGGTTTCTCATTCAACTTTTTTGGTTTTTGGCTTAAACTCAAATCGCTTTTAATATTCTCAGGCACCTCTACTTGTTGTGATTTTGTCTCCTTTTGTTCTGTTTCCATTTATGAGTAAAGTATTGAAAATATGTTATTATCGTTTATTTCGACCTGGCAGCAATTGCTTTGAAGAGCTGAGATGATGGTCTTGGTCTCCTCTGCTGTGTTTCGAAGTTAACATCTACAAGACCAAATCTTTGTTGGTAACCTGCGGCCCATTCGTAGTTATCGAGCAAAGACCAGTGAGTATACCCAATGACTGGAACCTTATGTTGAATCTTAGCTTCATGAAGATGAGCCAAAGAATCTAACATAAACCATTGTCTCTTTTCATCAGATTTATCAGATGTACCATGCTCTGAAATGATGATTGGGAGATTTCTTGGATTCCACTCTTTATGGAACCATCTTACAACCATTGAGAGTGATTCGGGGCAAAGACTCCATCCAAAGTCAGATTTTTGATTAACTTTCAAGTTCTGGCTGAATGGTGGGTTTAAGAAGCTTCTTGAATCCCAATCGCTTGGAACAATGCTAGCCCATGAAATGTAATAATGATTAATACCAATAAAATCAATAGAATCCTTAAGACCTTCAATAATTCTTTCATACAAAGTAAAACCAAAGAATGAGAATCTGATTTTTCCTGTGATAATTGAATCCATAACAACTGTGTTAAAACTATTGTTGATATAGGCGAATACACTTTCAATTATTGACCAGTTATGAAGTGGGAAGAAAGGAAGAACATGCTTAGCGAATGAGACTTGGGCATCTGGAATATTTTGGTGAATGAGTCTATAAGCAATTGCATGGCAATTCATGAGTTCAGCACAAGCCCTAAAGAATTTTTTGAGGTCATTATCACCAGGTGGGAAAATTCCAGTAGCATATGCTGCGTGTGAATAAACAACTGGCTCGTTAATTGTGTAAAACCATGTACAATGCCCTCTAAGTCCCTCAAGAACAAAAACAACAAACTCTTCGAAATATTTGCTGAACTGGGGTGCTAAAATTCCTCCTTCAACAGCCAACCATGATGGATATTCGAAATGCCAAAGTGTAACCATTGGCTCGATCCCCTTTGCTTTCAATTGATCACACCATGAAACATAATTCTGTAGATATGCCTTATCAAATTTGCCCTTTTCGGGGTTCATTGCAGACCATGATAAGCCGAACCTATAGCTCTGGCAATTGATTGATGACATAATTTCAAGATCTTCCTTGAAATGATTCATGCCATCACACGCATCAAGGTGTGGTGGAGCGCATTTGGTTCCATCAGCTTTATCTTTTTGTTCAAAAAGAGACCAATTACTTGGATGAACATCCTTCTCAATTTGCCATGCAGCTGTTGCTGTGCCAAAAAGGAATCCTTTTCCAAAATCTAACTTATCATCACCTTTAAGGCGTTTATCACTCATTCTAACACATAACCTGCGCTGGCAGAATGGTCTAACAATAAAGAAACCAATTGCCCAAACGACAAGTAACAATATGGCAACAGTCAAGAGATTCATTTAACAGTTGTATTCAAACCGGAAAAATTGAGATAAAACACGATTGCCGTTTTATTATGTTTATAACCAGGAGTTACATTAAAGACTAGAGAGCTTTTAGTATTGATCAATGAAACGATCTCTTTCAGCAGCACGGTTTAACCAGCCTTGTCTGAATCTTGCGTTAGCAGTTCCTGGGGCTGACCATCTGATGTAGTCTTGGCGGTGCATTTCATTCATTCTTCTAGCATAGCCCTTGTAATCACCACTGACTGAGCCAAGCTCGCGAATGTACTGCTTTGATCTTCCTGTGCCAGAGTTGACTGCGATATCAGAGCAAACGTAGTGGAGTGGTTGTGGGAAATCAGCACATCCACCTGGCCTGAAGTAATTGTTAGTGTAGACTTCGCCAGCACCAGCGATAAATGCACTCTCATCAGTATCCCAAGCGCACTTGACAAACATTTCAGCACTACGGGATTGGCAACCTGAAGCATAAGCGAAAGCGCCATTGCGATGAGAGTAACCAACACTTGGGGTAATTCCGGCACATGTGTATCCTAATTTTCCATTGAACCAGTTGCCAGAGTCTTCACTCCAATTTTGGCATTTACCTTCAGATCCTAAAACTTTCTTCAATGTGATAGAAACAGTGTTACCAGATGGTTCTGGTTTTGGTGGTGAAGGACCAGATGAGCATTGACCAAGGTATGATTCAGAAACGTATTCATTGGCGCCGATGGTTGCCCAGCCATTGCTAGAAGCGTAAACAGTGACTGATGTACCAGATGGTAAAACACGAAGAATTGATCCAGAAACTGGAGCATTACGAACATTTAAGGAAGCTGTAGTACACAATTTTCTACCACTGCAGGCAGCAAGATATGAACTATGAACATAATTTCCATCATCAAGCTTGGCCCATGATCCACTGTATGAAACAACGTTTACAACATCACCCTTTGAAATTGACCTACGAACAGAATAGCTAGTGCCTGGTCCTGAACGAACATTCAATGAATCAGCATCGACACATTGCAACACTGATGTTCCCAAAGACAACAATACAACAAACATTTTGTGAATACAGCTCTATTAAACTTTTCTTAACAAATTGACAAAAATTTCTGAGAATACTTCACAAATTGATTGGCAAGCCAAAGTCAAATTGTTGATTACACCGATAGACCCGATTATAGGGGACAATAATGACATGCTACTTGAGTATTTGTAAACCATTAAATAGCTTATCTGAAAGGGTTATTAGATACACTATGTATGACTCTGTGGTTGAGAGTGGGTGGATATGATTATATAAGATTGAGATTGGGGATACTTCTTCTTCGTTTGATATTAGGGACGATTCTTCATATTCATTGAGCTGTTCTAGTTCTTCAAGAAGTTTTTGGTTTTCTTCTCTAATAGAATTCATTGATATGAGTCTATCATCTTTTGTTGGCAATTGAGATATGCTTTGAGCAGGTTCTTCTGATGAATATGAATAAAAGGCCAGGCTATCTAATGATAAATCGTTGGAAATGTCAAGGATTTTTTGGTTTTCCGGCTTAGGAACATCTTCTATATCTAATTCTTCTGATTCAGAAAATAATGTCTGGCAAGAGTCTTTTGGAGATCCATCTCCGTCAGGAATCGAATACAGTACTTCTGGCAATCTCGTTTCATCACAATCCGATGAATAAGACTCAAAACTTGGCTTGGGTACATTTGAAAAAACTGGAACTATCTTCGAAATTAAATCTTTCATTGAAATCTGTTCGTTTTTCGGTTCAGCTTTAATATCTCTCTCCGATTGATCCTTTATTATTATTTTCGCATTTAAATCCTTTTTTTCGCTTGTTTTATGTCCTCCATCCATCGGTTTTGGAGGTTCATCAAGATAAAAGCGATTCTGTTTAGAAACATGAAGAAAATCCCTTTGTGGCAATGAAATAATGTTTTTTTTCGATTGATCATGAGTAAAATTAACTTTTTCGAAGGAATCATTCATTTGTCCAAAAATATTAATATTTTTGATGCTTCTTTTAGTTTTATAGCTATTTACACCCATTCTTTCAATATTTTTCAGTATTGTTTCATGCAATTCACGATTAGACTGTTGAAGTTTAAATATTTCTTCTCGCTTCTTTTCATACATTCGTTATTCCGATTTTTTCGAATTTGGATTTCCCGTTTTTCATTCAATGCAGATATAAATATAATGAGAACTTAATAAATATTTACCAAAAAACAAAATGATGAATTCAAAGACAATCTCACATCATGACAGGTTGAAAAAACGACATTTGTGAGTTGAAATTGAATTCTTTGAAAATTGTGAATATTTTATCGTTAAAAATCCTTGTTATTGAAATCAGAACAATGAAGAGATTTGTGCCCGGTGTAATATTATTATATTTTTTCTTCTTCAAACAATTCAGCAATAATTCCCCTTCGCTTCAGCTACTACCGTCAGTTTTTCTCAATGGAATGAATAATTTCTCTGACTTGGTTGAATTAAGATTCAATAAAAAACATAGAATAACCCAATTGGTGAATGTAGAGTGTGAAAATGAGAATACCAATCTAGATAAACCCTATAATAATGAGAATATTAACATTTCTCATTGTTCATTTTATAGTCATTCTCAGTATTCAAGTGATGGATCTGTGATTTATGTATACAAAGGCAATTACTATATGGAAATATATTGTTCGATGTTCTATAATTGCTCTTGTTCATCAAATGGAGGTGCTGTATATTTCTATTCTACATACTCAGTTATCAAAATGGTTTGTGCCAACAGATGTTCAGCTACCATTCAATTTCATTTTGCATATCTTAGAGCATTAGAGGAGAATTGCCTGAATTATCTATCAGTATCATATTGTTCACCATCCACCACTGGATCATATCCTATTTGGTTACAATCTGGTATTCAGAGGGTGGATAATACAAACAGTTCGATGAATTGTGCTTTTGGGTATTCTGGAATTGTTGTTTCTCCACCTACATCACTCACAAGCTCTTTTTGCACATTCTCAAACAATTATGCCCTACGATTCATTTGCATATACTTCTATTCTAACTCTGGAACCATGTCATATGCTAACATTGTTCATAATAATAGTCCATCTAATTATGGTGTGATTTATGTATATGGCGGAGGATCGCCAATTATGAAATACTGTAATTTTTATCAAAATCAAAACACTCTCTTTTTCATTTCTTCAGGAAAACTTGAGGTATGTCACTCATATATTCATCATACAGGCTTTCTATCAAAGTCAATTGAAGTGTCGATTTCGAACAATAATTCTTTTATTACAGAAAATTGTGGGATTCAAACATATCAAATCCAATTCTTTAAATCTTTTTATTGTTTTGCTGATATTCAAGCTTTGAATGAAACAATGGATTTCACACTCATTAGAACATTATCAAGATCGAATGTAATAATGTTTCTTCCTCAAATACTGCTGATAGCTTGAAAATAAACCCCAGATTTTAAACAATTTTTTAATGATACACTAAGGGGCGATGAATTAATGCTTATTTTCATATTCAAAGAAATGAATGTTTTCATTTATAGATATTCTTTAAAACCAACAAATTACATCATTTTGAATCAGCACATGAAATCAGAAATTATGATTATTTGGATGGATTAATTCACAAGGAAATGCAAATAAAGATATTTCACCAATGGAGAAGGGATTTATATTCGATGAATGATACTCAAAGCAATAATTCTCAAATGATTCCATAAAGAACCTGACACCAAATAATTCTTGTATTGAATGATAGATTGCTATATCCATAACAGGACGATGATTCTTTATCACATTTGTGGCACCATGAAGAACTTTCAGGGCATGTCCTTCAACATCTGCTTTGATAAACCCGATTTTCATATTAAAACTTTGTGATTCCGCATCAATTGTGGATATTGGCACAAATGACCCATTGTAATCAGAATTCAATGATACCCCTGGTCCACCTTCATTACTGATTTTCGAAAACCCTTCAAAATTACTAATTCCTTTTCCAATAACTACAACTTTATCCGGAGAAATATGGTTCAAATGCATTGTTTCTCGTATTATATCCCTATTTTTCTCAGATAATTCATAAGAAAAAATTCTCCTGTTTGTGTATTGATGTAAAACCAACAAAGAATCCCCAATATATGCCCCAATATCAATAATATCCTTTGATTTAACATAATCCAATATATTTTTATGTGAAAATCTCAACCCATGGTGGAAATAGAACACTTCTTGTAGATACTCTCTGCATTTGTACATGTGTGTTATATATGGCATTTCAAGTTTGAAATTACTATTGTGGAAAATTTGATTCTGCGTTAAAGAAGTAAAAGCCGTGTTGCAAATAATGCTATATAACAGTGATTGCTTAATTATTTCGAGATTTTCTCTTGACTCATTCGATGATCCTCTTTGGTAATTAGAAATCTCGGAAAAAACATAATCAAAAGCAGCTTTGGAGTTATTAAAACTCTGGATAAGCATTTTTGTCAATTGTAGCAGCGGATGAAAACAATTCATAGTATATCTTGCACAATTGGGAGAATCAGTAAATACTTCCCTTAAAACCTTTCCTTTTATCCAAATCTTTTTAATTTGGATAAAATTTGCAAGTAAAAACATCAGAATTGTATATATTAAGATTTTGGTGCTTTTCTTTGAACGTCTCATGAAATAATATCAGAAAATATTGAGAAAATAAAGTTATCTTTTTATCAGAAACGATCATCCAGTTATTAGGGGGTTCATTGTTTGGTGAACCTGGATAAGAATTCCACCACATCGTCATGGTTTTTGAGTTTAGCACAGCGAAGTGGAGAATTGCAATGAGAGGTTATAAAATATGATTTTCCAAAAGATTATAATTGGCTCCATTTTCAACTAATAATGTAACAATACTTAAAAACCCGTGTCTTGCAGCAAAATGGAGAGGTGTATAACAATACATAGAGAAAAAGAATTTTTTTCAATGGAATCAATTTTTGCATTGTGGTTCACTAAAAACTCGGCAATTTTAATGTGACCATATTTCGCAGCTAAATGAAGTGGAGTCCATCTAAATCCAATTATTTACCACTATCATCACATTGATTGACATTTGCACCATTTCCTACTAAATATTCTACAATTGATTGGTGGCCATTCTCCACAGCAAAATGGAGTGGTGTTACTCCTTAATAATTTGTCGCTAATCTCTGGTCCTTGAGTTCAGATCGGCATTCTTTGTTCTTAGGCAAACAACAACATTTAATAAGCCATCTCTAGCAGCATAGTGAAGAGGAGAAAAACCATTACACCTTTTTTAATTTTGGAAGTTTTAGGATTGATGTCTGCTCCTTTGCAAGCAAGATACTCAACAGTAGATACTTTTCCAAATGCTGCTGCCCAATGTATTGGTGTCCATTCATATTATTGAAAAATACCTTCGAATTCTTTGCATTAAGATCAGAGTTCATTTTAACTAACAAATCCACAATCTCAATGTGGCCTCTTCTAGCCGCTAAATGAAGCGGGGTATTCTTTTATATATTATGAGATCATTTTTGGTTATAGCATTAATATTAGCATTATGTCTTACCAGTACCTCAACAATGGAAATATACCCTTCGAGTGAAGCCATATGAAGAGGAGTAACCCAAAAAATAAACACAGGATCTTTAAATCTCTTGATTGGATGTCTGCACTGTGTTCAATAAGGCAATTAACAACACTCAAATGGCCATGTTTTGCTGCTAAATGGAGGGGAGTTGTATTAAATTCAATGTATTGTAATTGAAAGACTTTACATTAATATTTGCTTTGCAACTTAGAAGGAATTCAACAATATTGGTGTGACCGTTTTTCGATGCCAGATGGAGTGGAGTCATTTCTTTGAAAACCTATTAAAACCACCATTAGTCACATCTTGTTTCGCTTTCCTGCCATAAAGATATTGAACAACATTTAAATGGCCAGTCGTGACTGCAATATGAAGAGGAGTTAATTCAAATTCAATATATTCTCATCTTGGTCTTTAAGATTTGAATCAGCTCCATGTTTGCATAGTAAATCAATAACCATTGCATGGCCTCCTTGAGAGGCAAAATGAAGAGGAGTGCTTTTATATATTTAAACAGAAAACTTGATGACTTAACATTAACATCCGTTTTTTTATTTATAAATACAGAGACAATTGCATAATGTCCATTAAATGCCGCAAGATGTAGAGGTGTTATCCCGTAAATTATTTAAAGTATTGTTCAGCCCTTGCATTAATATCAGCTTTTCTATCAATTAGTAACTCAACAATTGCTAAATGCCCATTATTTGCAGCATGATGAAGTGGAGTGAAGCCAAATATTTGCATATAACACTATTATTTCGAGCATTTACATAAATATTCTGCTTTAAAAGATAATCTACTATGCTGATATGTCCCTCTCTTGATCCAATATGCAGTAGAGTATTCTCATTTGCCTAATAGAAACATCAGCATCATTAGCATCAATGCAACCATATGATTCGATCAGAAATTCCAGAATTGAAAGTCTACAATACTCAGCTGCCAAGCAACAATGAATTGAAAAATCTTGAACATCAAATTTACACATATGAAAGAGCTCTGTTTGACCGCAACATATAACAGTTTGGCTGACATAGTGACTAATTCTCCATCCACTAACAAGTAAATGCTTAAAACACTGAATTGAGCCAAAAAATCCGGAAAAAGACAACAGATCTAGGATTTTGGGTTTTCGAGACCATTCAAATGGACTCCATTTTGCTTCTTCAACATGAAGAATAACAGGATTTGATAAGATTTCCCTAAATTCACTAATATCATCATATTTCAAACAGTATTCAATTGTAGATGGCTTAAAACCAAAATTAATATACTGATCTATCTCAAAATCTGATGTGTAATTCGATGGATCGAATTCTTCAGTGATTTTCTTTTTCTGAATTATTTGTTCAAAATCTAGAATTTCTTTGCGGAAGTAAAAGCAGCCCATGAAACATTTATCCATCATCAAATAATTAGAAAAATCAGTAAACTGAATGAATCCTAACTTAAATAATTTATATGTAACAATTGGGCATTTATAGATAGACCCCTTTATTATCCTTTCTTTAAAACCTGATAAATGAAAATACTTTTGGCAAAGCATAACAATTTTGTCTATAAATAAGGGTCTTAATGATGGCAAGCGTATCAATTTCCTGGCTAAAAAGTCAATATCTTCAATTAGAATGACCTCAGACAATGGGTTATCTCCTAAAACCTGGTTTTCAAAGGCAATCAGTTGACTCATCATTAAAAATTTTGTAAATCAATAATTCTATCAAATGCTAGTTTGATGATATCAAATAAAACATATCATTTCTTTGAAAATTGGTATTCCATTTTGTTTAACATCTCTTGTAGATTATATTAATCAAATATGAAATAAAATATATTTATGAAATGGGTTATTTTGTTTTTGAAGTTCAATAATATTATTCCTAAAATATTTGGTTCACTCAATGTTTAACAATTGGAAATATCGTTAAAACTTTCAGATTGGGTTAATTTGAAGATAATTTTCTTATTAAGTCATGTTGATTGTTAATGCATTGAGGAAAGAGAATTCAATATGGTTGCGATTATTAATGTGAATTTAATTTGAACATCTCATATTCATAAATATTCTTGGGAAAGGCCCATTTTCTGTTTCTTTTATTGTCTGATCAAAAGTTATGCACAGTGTTTCAAGTTCAGATCTCATTGGAGATTGACTCATTGAACTAGGTGGGAGATGTGCATCAGCATGAGAATAGTGAGAATCAAATAATAGTATTTAATATGTATTTGTTTGGGTTAAATTATTATTCAATGTTATTATCTCAAAATATGAAGAGAATAATGATAATTCATAATCAATAAATGAATGTAACCCATTGAGAGAACCTGAAGCTACATGAAAAAGAATAAACAATTCTGAGATTCGAATTCAGAGAATGTTGTTTAAACTAATGATTCGTTCAATATTGTATGATAATTAGTAATCCCCAATGTGAAATAGAAAACAAACAATTTCAAATTGACAAGGTTGTCTTATGATAGAATTTTGGAGTTGAAAAAAAAGAATGGTGCATATTATGTTATTCACCATTATTTTATTAATCTGGTTTCAAGATTGGAGACAACAATGTTTCATTATTGCACAACCAAAAACTCGGAAGGAGATTTTATTATTGTCATATTGAAAAAGCTTGGTATTCATTTGGAGAATTCGGCTGGTTAATGATCCATTGTATTATTCTAAGCAAAACGATTAACACTTCTTTTAAGTCCAATGTTAAGTTGATAATGAGAGGGGTCCATGGATTGCTTCTAAGTGTCTATTAGCAGGGTTGCTTTACGTGCATGCTCGAGTTTTTTCACTTTTGCTCGAGCATGCACGACTTTGTAAAATTTCGTGCATCGTGCATGCTCGAGTTTTTCTCACTTTTGCTCGAGCATGCTCGAGTTTCAGTTTACATGAAAAAACTCGAGCATGCACGATGCACGAAATTTTTTACTTAGTAAACTTTGCAAAATTAGGTAAGTAGAAAAATTAAAAATTCTGTATTAATTCTGAAAAAAACTTTTATTAAGAGGCTAGTTGATAAACTCGGTTGATATTCGAGGATTGCCCATTATGATATTTATATCTTCCACATGCTCTTTTGATAAACGGAATCTCTGGAAACCAAGTGACCTTCTGGCTTGAGAAAACTCTCTTTCAGCAGAAGAGCTTGTTATTAGAGATGATAAAATTTCCAAAGCTACTTTTGCCAAATGATCTTGGGGAGTGCCGAGTTTTTTATTCCAAAAAGAGAGCAAATCTTCAATTTCTGGATAGCTTTCAGTTTTATAATTTTGGAAAGCCATAAAATCCGAATCTTGAGCCAAATTCGTTTTAAAGAAACTAAAAGGATCCAAATCGTTTCCTTTGTGATTCTCGGTGATTTCTATTGAATTATCTCGAAATCCTCCCATCATTGATAAAATTAAATCATCTCCTTTGATGATGTCTTCAGGGGAGAGTATTGAATTAATATCTAAGGTTGGGTTTAGTCGAGTTGCAGAAAATAGAATTGGAGACCAACAATTTTGATATTTGTACCAGATTGCTTGTTCTTTTTCTTTATAAGCTTCGATTCCGGAATTAAATCTCGTTGGGAGTGATATGATATGTTTTTTGATTGATAACATTCCTGTCACAAAATATGAGATTGTCCCAAATTTATCTTTCTCAAGCTTTTCAATAACATATTTTAAACATGTAAACAAGGGAAATAGAACTGTTATGTTATCCCATATACCTTGGACAATAATAATCGACTTATCAATATTGCAATAATTTGTTATACTCTGTTTCAGAATATCAAGGGCTTCTAACACTTGGAAAAATGAGTACCAACGAATAGATATAAATGTTGGGACAGTTTTTCTATTAGCTTTTGTGTTCTCAAGGTATTGTTGAAATTTTGAGCTTGATAATGATTTTGCCAAATACACAATCGGATCAATATGATTATTACTGGCTTTCATAAAGGCATTGATCATCAAATTAATAGTATGACAAGCACATGGGTATCTTTGAAATGGGAGATAATCAAAAGCCGAAATCATATTGGATCCAGAATCTGTTACCCCAGTTTTTACTATCTTCTGAATACCATATTTTTCTAAGGTTGAAAGAATTATTTGGGCAATATGTTCACCTGTAGCAGAAATCGTTTTTATTGGAGTCAGCCCGAGAATAAACATATTCATCGAACCTCCATTAACAGCCTGGGCAACAATTCCAACAAACCTTCTCTTCAATAAATCAGTCCATTCATCAAAAGCGATGCTAATGAAGTTATATCTACCAATACATTCCATAATTGCAGTTTCTGTTTTCTTGGCAATAACTTCAACTTGTCGAGAAAATTCTTCTCTTGAGGGCATATTTGGACACACAGCCCTTAAGAATTCGTCTTCAATCACAGAAAATGGATAGCCATTTAAAAGAATAAACTTTCTTATTTGTTTGGATATGAATTTGAAAGCATAATCTCTCTCGGATTCAATACCAGAGTTCAACGACAAAATATGATGGTTTTTTTCATCCTCCTCTTCTTTGGTATGAAAATCAACATGTCTCTTAATATTTGCTATCGAGCCGCTAATTACTCTCCATTCATCACATTTTGAACAAAAATAGTTCTCCATGTTAATTTTTTCTTGTAAGTTGATTGTTGTCCAAATATATGGAGCATTTTTATAATGAACCCAATATAATATTGATTGATTATCAATTGGAATTTCTTCATTATCAAAACATTTTGGAGAATTAATTAATGGATCATGAAACCAATGAGAAGAAAATGAATTTTTTCTTTTATGCATAAATATATATAAAAATGTAAGTGATTGACTTTTTATTTAAATTTTTCAATCGCACAGTTTTCATTATATTTTGAAATATTTGTATAATGGGATTTTTATTTACGATATTTTTTTTAAATAACTCCTAGTTCCTCTATAATTTCCGAAATTTCTTGCTGAATTTGGGCATAATTATCGAAACAAGGGAAATCATTGCTTTGAAATTTGTTTATTCTCATCATTCCAATGTATTTTTTCAGCTTGAATGGAAATGATGGGAAATTTCTTAAAATATTTGGAAAAAAAGGGGACAATTCATTAGAATTTTCGATTGCAATTAATATTGAAACTTCTGGATTGCAATAGTTTAAAAATTCCCAAAAATATCGATAATCTTTGGCTATTTCCACATTCTCAGCTTTTTCGGATTCGGAAGGGTTTTTATTCATATTTTGAGAGATATTATTCGCTAAAGAATACCCTTTGTACATGTACAAGAGAATGTTTATAGTTTTGAATAAATCTACAGTTTTTGTATTCACTTTTAATTCAAAATTCCGTGCATCCGTGCATGCTCGAGTTTTTTCGTGTAAACTAAAACTCGAGCATGCACGAGCAAAAGTGAGAAAAACTCGAGCATGCACGATACACGGAATTAAAAACTCGAGCATGCACGTTTTTTTAAAAATTCCGTGCATCGTGCATGCTCGAGTTTTTTTAAGCATCCCTGCTATTAGAATGTTTCATCAATATGTAAATGTGATAGGGCAGATCTCCAAAAGTGACAAATGGTGATCTCAATTCCAGGTCTTTGTTGGGTTCTGGATTTCTATAAATCGAACGAGCGATTCCATAGCTTATCTCTGATCCATTTGTTAATTTCTTTGGCGATGTATATTCTATTACCTCCAATTTTGTTTCCTTGGGGTGTTTTTGTTTCCAAAACTTTTAAAGGAAAGGTTATAAATCCAAGATTAGGTACAATGCTATCTCATATATCAGCTCCTTTGATATTTTTATACATGCAGTTCTATTATCCAAATGGATATGTGTTTTCCCTTCCATCTTGTTTGTTTTTATCCCAATATTTTTATAGATGCATTATTTACCCATTTTTTAAGAAATCTTATGCGAGACCAATACCATTAAGGACCATATTGTTTAATGCGGCAATTAGTTTTCATTTTGGGTTTTGTTCGTCAAGAATGATAATTTTCAATCCATCTACGAATTATCTTATGAATTTCTTCTTATCTATTGCCTTTATCGCACTGGGAATCCTTGGTGCGATTCATGATTTTATAATATGTAGCGCAAGAAAACCCGATCCACAGGCATATGATATTGTCAACAAATGGGGTTTTAAATGGGTAACATGCCCGCAATACGGTTGCCAGGCGATTCAATGGATGCTTTACACATCATTCGCTGATAACCTTCCAGATTGGGGTTCTTGCATTGTATATGTAGGCTATTTGCTTCTTGTTAGAGCAGATCTCATACATCATTTCATGCTTAGAACAATTCCCCAATATCAGTTTCTACAAAAATTCCCAGCAATTCCATTTGTTAGATCATCCAAATTCTTTCTGAATTAAAAAAGCAAAATAGTTTCTAAACTGATTTCATTTACCAAGTTGGTTCGGCGTGCTTCTTCTTCTTTTCAACAGTCCATTCGAACTTTCTCAATCTGCCAAGGCAATACATTGATGATTTCTTGCATTTCTGGCATGTGAATTTAAGAGAAATCTTCTTAGATGTTTTCTTACTACGACGAAGAATTGGCTTAACACGACCACGGAAACCTCTTTGTTTACGATCGTAACGCCTTCTACCAAGGGAGGATTTTCGTTCTTCTCCGCGACTGGCTTGGGAAACCTTATGCAATTGATGAGATTTGCAGAACTTGCAGAAAAACTTTTTAGTCTTGGGATGATGAACCATATATCGAAAGGTCGACCAAAACCGCCAGTAAAACCGCATTTTCGTCTGAATTTATGGGGCGGGTTTTTAGTTTCTCGCTGGTGGATAGGAAGAATGTTGTCTGCAGTTACTGAAGAAACGAAGGAGAATCGGCTGAGAGTTTTGCTTCGATTGAAAAAAACGGATTGGATTCCACTTTTAGCGATGAATGGGAGTGTTATGCTTGTATGGATTGTAGTATTTTTTTCGAATGGAATTTCGAGTGTACATGAATACAAGGATGTGAGGGATATTTTTTATGTTGCGAAATATTTGTATAAAATCGATAATAATGAAAATAATATACCTAAAAATCAAAGCGACTTGAAAAAGATACCATTTGGTTTACCGTTAGCTATTAAGATTCTTTCGTTACCAAGTTTCGGATTTTTGTTGCCAATATGTGTGATATTAGTTTTTGGGTCTGCTTCACTCTCTGTGCTTCTATTTGAACGCTTTTTAAGCGTATGGAAGATAGTAGAAGATCCAGTTCTCACTTCTTCACTTTTATCTATATTTCCGATGAGATATCTAACATACCACTCTGTTCCCTCGAGTGATTCTATATATTTATGCACGGTCTTTTTGGCTTTTATTTTATTCAAATTCCGAGATATTAGGTCATTGAGCATATGCCTGTTTTTTTCGTGTTTCTTTTGCGACCAGGGAATTGTCTTATGTGTTACATTCTTTTTACACTTCTTTCGCATTTCTAATTACCAAAAGGCTTTCAGAATACTTTTGAGTTCAGCAATGGGAATTATTTGCACATCGATTGTTCAATATATAGCAGTTGGTGATTTCTTTGGCTATTTGCGGCATAGGTTTTTAAATAATGATGGATTTTCTATGATTCCCGGAAAGTTGTTTTTGGAAAGTGCCCTCTCTATAGAACACCTTGGACCATTTCATTTATTCTGGTTTTTGTTCATATCAATGCTAATTGGAATGGTTTTCAATGTCCAGCATTCATTTTTGTTTATTTTGTACCCATTAATATCGTTTTTATACTCAACAATGCATGTTAAATCCGACTTGTTTAGACCTTCAATAAGTTTAGAGGTTTTTTCTGTATTAATTGGAATGGATAGTTTCATTCAAAATCCTAAGTTCAAGAAAGGAATGGCTGTTTTCTTAATTTTCTATGGGTTTTCAGCATTAATAATTGCAAAAAATAGCATATCATATCACAGATAGACTCATGTTCAATGTAAAATGGACCTTAACGTCTTTTATTACATGAGCGAGATCATAAACAATTTCCCCCCTATTAATGAGATATTTGATTCACACCGCAAAACACATAAAAGTCATAAAGATAATGTATCTGCGATGCTAAATGCAGATATTTTTGGAGGTTTTCAACCAACAAATGCAGAGATAATTGAATCTTCTGCAAGGGTTCATAACCCTTTTGAAATATCTTCACCAAACAATTTCAAACACGAGAAGATCCCTTTATCCAGATCAAACTCATATGTTCAAGGTTCAAAACCAAATGGAGAGTTTTTTGAAATCTACAAAAAGAAATCGCAGGATTTGAAAAAATTTGTTAAATTAGAAATAGAAAGGTTATATAATCATGATCATTATGACTCTTTGTGTTCAAAATCCAGACGTGAAGTTTTAATTCTTGGTTCGAACTCTTGCGCCATCCGGAAAAGGCTTTTTGATCAAGGACTTATATAGCTCTGTTACTAAAATCCTGTATATCTTGTATTTTTATTGAGAAACTTACTGACCATTTACTCTAATGTTTTTTTTTTGTTTTGCAGGGTATGTGAGTTGCACTTATCTTGGTATTGATTTAGGAACATCATATATTAAAGCTGCTGTGCTTCGATCCGGAAGGAGTATTGAAATTGTCTTAAATGAACAGACAAAACGAAAAACTCCGTCAATGGTGTCTTTTGAACCAGATATTCCGATTATTTCAGAGAATGTTAAAAAGATCGATCGGAGAATTGGAATATCAGCAATGAATGTTATGAAGAGGAATAGTAGTTTAGTAATTCGGGCATTAACTGAAGTTATTGGGAAAGATTGGACTCAAGAACTTCAAGATTCCCTTAATGAGAGGTTTATTGATTTTAACTTTAGTAACAGCATGACAAATGGCATTGAGCCCCACGTTGTTTTGTCAATGCTGATATCACAGATTGCGAATCATGCCCAAAATCAAATCCAGTCAGAATCTGTAAGAGATGTGGTGATAGCTGTTCCTGCTTTTTTCACTGATGCACAAAGAGGGAAAGTTGCGGCCGCTGTTAAACTCGCTGGACTGAATTTATTGAAAATAATTGATGAAAAAACAGCATTAGCACTTGTTTATGCACTTGAAAGAACATCTTTTTTTACCAAAGAACCAAGAAATGTAGCTATTATTGATTTTGGTGCCTCTGCAATATCTGTTAGTGGTTATAAATTTACTGCTAAGATCATATCCCAAAAGGGTAGAAATCCCAAGACAGTTCCCAAAGTTGAAGAGATTTCTTATAATTGGGATGAGGGCTTAGGTGGAATTGATTTTGATATATGCATTGCAAGGCATTTAAAGCAAATGCACAATCTACAGAGAGTTGACCAAACATTAATTGATGATTCTGAAAAAATCAAATTGGCATTAACACTAACTGATGTATCAAACACATCCTCAGATTCGATAGGAAAAAGAATACTATTTTCGAGAAATGAATTCAATTCTATATGTTCACCTCAATTGGACCGCCTTGAAAGACTTCTAAAATCAGTCAATCAAACTTTTGATTCCATAGAACTTATTGGTGGAGCATCTCGAATTCCATCTGTTCAAGATGTCATTACCAAGATTCTTGGAAATACATCAAGATCCCTGAATTCTGACGAATCAATTGTAATGGGAGCTGCTTATACAGCTGCAATGTCATCTGGAACATTTAAGGCAATTGAAATAGTTCATGATCCTGGTAATGCCCATTCTATTGATCTCATTATTGGCCAAAAAGTCATTAATGTTATTAAACAAGGATCATCTCTTTCAAAGACCAAAACTGTTAGATTTGATCCCCAAAATGAAACCAAGTTCAAACTTGAGTATTCGTCTTGTGTTCCTGTGGGATCTACAAAGGTTATTGGAGAGTGGGAGATAATAAATACCGAGTACCTAAATGCAACAGAGTCCAGAGTTCAATTAAACCTTTGTTTTAACAAGCACACCAGAGTTATCATTGAAAAAGGGATAGCTTATGTCAAAAATCCAGATACTGAAACAAAACAGATCCCATTAACTATCAAAAGGGTATTAAATCCATTCAAGACACCCAAAGAAGACTCTTTCAAATACAAATCATTAATATCATCATTTAATTCTAATGAGATTAGACTAACCAAAATTGCTGAAACGCGGAATTTTATTGAATCATATTTGTTCCAGATTATGGAGAATTTAAGAAGAGATTCTATCTGGGAATTGGTAACCACTTCTGATGAAAAAGATTTGATTAATAACACTGTCACCTCCATACATGAATGGATTGATAATTCCAAAGACTTTGAAAGTGATATCGATTTAAAGGCTAGATACGAAGTTGTTCTTAATATGGCGAAACCTATTGAGTTTCGTGTGAATGAGTATCGAACCCGTGGAATATTAATTAAACAATGCGAGACACTGTTTAATGAAGTCGAGGAGTCTATAAAAAAGATATGGCCAATGAAAGGAATGAAAATTCCAAAATCACCAAAGAAAATAACCACAGAATATATGAAAAACTTTAAAGAATGGCTTTTGAAGAAGGCTCAAGAACAGAGTTCACTTCAGCCGTGGATGGACCCAGTGCTTTTGTCGAGCGAGTTAGAGTCCAAATATTTAAAGCTTTCAGACATGTTTTCCAAGCTTTCAGATGCTGTTCAAGCAGAATCAAGATCCCCATCAAAATCATCCAGTACAAACACAGAATTATAAATACTTATTGTCTCAGGTATTTTTTAGGGTAATGAAGGGAAATACAATTTTTGTTTTTTCGAAATGGGATCAGGTGTTTCCAGGTCGACAAATTTTAATTATTCCAATCCTGAGATTTTTAGACAAGGAAATGAGTCATTTTTCGAAACAGCATCGGACGAAAAAGCTTTCTCGACAGAATTTTTTTCGGAATTATTTACTAGATCGGAAAGCGAAATTGTGCAAGAATATCTATTTCCAGATGAGAGTACCATATTTGATATTGTTTATGATCCTTCATTATTAACACAAACAGATTCGAGTGGTAAAGCATGGCAAGATATTATCATGCCGCTTTTTTTCGGATCAGAATCAACAAAGCCCTATTTTCAACAAATAATGCTTGAATATTTTGCTTTTTTACGTCAAAGACCAAATAAAGTAATTCAAGAAATTGAATCTAAGAGGCAAGCAACAGAGACTAGGCGCAATGAGGAAATAAGACAGATAAATAATATTCATGATAATATAAGAAATGCACCCCCCCTCGATTTGACTCGGCTTAAAAGTGTTGTAACAGATCCAGGTGTTTTCATCTCAAGTATTCCCAAAATAACTACGTCCTTTTATTATCACACTGATTTTCTTCGAGTGTCAGATGCATTAATGTCAACATCAGAATCCGTTCTTTCCAGATTTGCGTCCATCCGATGGGGTTTCTATAGTGCAGACATGGCTTCAATACTGTATGGGTTAGTTGGGTTATCAAGAATAATCATCAAGAACCCAAAAATACAAACTCAAATGGATTATGGAGGGTTAGATCAGTTGATACCATATTTTCCTCTCACGAATACATTATCCCCACCTATTGCTTCATCATTAAAAGGTTCATCTGTAGTTCCTAACCTTAAGATCCAAGGTAGTAATAGTTCATCTTGTTTATGTTCAGACGGTAAGTTTATATATATTCTGGGCTCCAAGGGTAAGATTCACATAGTGTCTTTATCAGAAGGAATATTACGAACAGAGAATAGATTTCGCCAAATTGATATGTTAATTCCAAAAACCGAGAAGATGGGACTCTTTATTACATCAAGTAATGGGTTTTTATTTTTATCAGGGCCTTTTGTTCATAAGGATAGGGTTTTTCGAATGCATCCTTTCGGAGAATGTGAAACAACCTTTAGCTATTCAAATTCTGGTTTTTTAAATCTTGGACCAAAAATCACCGCACCAGTGACATCTGATGGACAAAATATATATTCTTTAACCAAACCAAAAAAGGTGTCCGTTTTTTCTATTCTGCCATCATCCATTGTATATCATCGAACTATAGATTTGAAACACGGATCTAATAAGTTACAGTCTCCATTTGAGAATAAACTTGTACCACAAATATGGATAAATCAAGCAATGATAACTACTAATGGAACATCTTTGTCATTTATTGTTTTAATTCGTTCCGAATCTTCGAGGTTTGATTATTTTATGAGGAGCTTCTCCTTAGTAGATGGAGCACATATAAATGATCTAATATTCGTTTTAAAATATCCAATTCATTCTTTAGCCATTGATCCTTGGAACAATTGTCAATGGATTGTATCACCATCATTAGAATGCGTTAGTTTACTCAAGAATACATATAATGGCGCTCGACCTCCGTGGGTAATTGGAATGCAGTTGAACACAATTCCATCAATAGATGATATATCCAAATCATTTTATTCGACAAAGTACCCAAAAGCAATTGTTGCATCAGTTTCTAATTTTATATCATATTTCTCTCCACATTTTGCAGGATGTTCATTTTTTGGTTCAACGACAAATCCATCTTATAATGTTACAATGGCTCACTTGTTTGGACAATGCTCTGAAAGAATGATGATTCAAGTAACACAATCATTAAGTTTTTTTTATCAACTAGATACAAAGCATATTTCTGTTCTTGGCTTGACAGAAGGAGATTTTGGTAATTTAATGCATTCACTTCTAATCATTTTACAGATATGTGCATCAAACATCCAATCTAGGAACCTATCAAGCAACATTTCGTCCAATACCATTGAATGCGCAATTGATACATTATTTTCCATTTTTAAGAACCCACATTTTAATTACTTAAGGAGATCGATAATTTATGTATTTTCATCTGCATTTACATTCTTTTTTCAAAAACATAATAATCAATGCTCGGCTGTCTTTCGTTTGATATACTCCGAAAATGATGATTATGTCGTTTTTCATTCAATGTGTTTAATTCAAAATACTGATTTTTTTGCATATTGTTTTTCTCAAGATACTTGCCGAAAAATTATTATTCCATTGCTTGATTTAATGATTAGCTCTCCACATGAGATGAAACAATCTCAAATTGAGCTTCTTCATCTGTTTCAAAAGAACTTGATGCTTGAGATAGGTAGGATCTATATGAATATGCAGGGATCATCACTTGATAGCTATCATACTGAGCTTCAGTATACATTTTTATTATATTCAAATTCAATTTCTTCTCGAATGATTGAACTTTTATCCAAATTTAAAGATAAGAATGACGAACATTTTAGGCTCTCTTTATTTGTTAAGCTCTTTAGAAAATGGGTAATGATGCTACAACCACTTTCTCAATTTTCTAGTATATCTTCATTTATGATTTCCAACCTCAGTAATTTGTTTGATAAGTTTGCACAAGCATTCTCTCCAATAGATTCAAACCACTTTTTAAGAGAAGGGAAAAAATCCATTGTTTTTGAGTATTCTTTATTTATTGAGGTATTAGTTGTTTTTACTGATTTTATTTGCGCAATTCTCGATGGTGGATCAGAACTTAAAGATATTTTGAAATATTCATGGCTTGTTAGGTCTAAAAATGATACCAAAATTACTTTTGATTCATTAAATGACGCTTTCAAAAATATATTTGAGGTTTTTAATGTGGATTTTACACGAGGTTTTATTAAGAATGGTACAAGCAAAAAAGAATCAATAGATTTATTGGTTTCTTTAATAACTCCCATTGAAGACGAGGATTCTTCACTCATCATGAATTATTTGTATAAATCGGTTACCAATAATCAGAACAAAAATATCAAGCAAGAACAAAGAGAAATTGAGAGATTATTATTTGCCTCATTTATTAAACAAATGGATCAAACAGAAATCGTTTTAAACTTAATTGTTGATTTGAAAGGGGATAAAAATGTTGCTCTTCCTAGTATTGTTGTTAGTATTACCCAATCAATCTATAGGATTAGAAATTCATTAAGACAAGCAAAACAACGGGCTGCCTATCATGAAAGTTTGGAAGATGATTCAAGCAAAAATCCAGCTTCACGAACTTTAAGTGAAAATTATGCAGATTTTTCAGATACAATTCGAAGGAAATGCTTGTATTTGTTACATATTTCTCCTTGCTCAATACATTCAAGTCAAAGCAGCACAAAGGATCATATATACCATTTGCAATATTTTTTATTAGGCGAAATGCGACTGAAAGACTGTTTTGACCTTATAGATTCCGCAGAAGAACTTAGAAAGAAGGTATCCACATGTTTTGCTTTGATCAATCACATCCTTAATTCTAATCTTAATGAAGATTTTATCTCAATTTTAATTGACCGAATTACCATATCAGGAAGAATAATGCAATACTTATCATCCATGAGGTTCGATGATAGAGTTAAAGGAAATACCGGAGTGATTAATGTTATGGGAATTATTAATACTATTGGTTCCAAATTCCAAAAAACCAAATCTTTATCTTTTATGAAGTCTCTTATTCTATTTTATTCTAATCTTTTACTGACAACAGGAAAATTTGATTGTGATTTTGTCATAGGTCCTTTTTCTATGATGTATAAAGCTATTCAAGAAAATAGTTTAATTCACGAATCAGGTAATAAGGGACTATATATTCTACTATTGTCTTCATGTATATATTCAGTTATGAAAGAAACATCATCACCACCTTCTCAAGAATCAATCCAAACTCTAACAAAGCAAATTCAAGAGAATAATCCAGAGATTAAAGGTATTGTATCTCTTCTTGGAATGGCATGCGGTTTTCCATTGGAATTTAATCCGAGATCATACATTGAAATGATAATTGATACTCCACCTGAAACTTATAGTCGTGTGTTCAATATTTTATATGAAATTATTAATCATGATCTTTTTACAAATGAACTTGTTTATTGGATTTTGAGGGAGATATCATCAATTGCAGCTGGAACCGAGCCAAATTTGTTAATTAAAAGGTCATATATAAATAATACAAAGGTTCATGTTGATCAAAATGTAAAAACACCTGGAGCTCAGCTTTCTGCATGCTTATCTCTAGTTCAAATTATTAGGAAGTTATTATTATCCCAATCAAAAGCTTCATTATTTATCAAAGATGTTATATCAAGTGTTTTAAGGTTTAACATTGACCAGAATTTTGTTTGCGATTCAACTTTCAAGATGTTTTGCAGCAGAGATTTGCTTTTCGCCGTTTTTGTTATTCTATCAAATTCCATTGAGCTGATTAGAACAAATTCATTAGTTAAAAATATTATCAACAATGATATATATTATGTAACAGGTATTAATGAATGGAAAAATGAATTTACATCACGAAGAGTGCCAATTGGTCCGAACTCTTCAATAATCACTCATTTCCACTCCCCATCTTTTGTTCCATTATCTACAATTCCATTTACACCATCTCTTTTTCCAGAGTATAATTTGGTTTTGCCATATTTCTTTGAAGCTCTAAGTTCTCAATGCCAGTTTAACGAAGCTTTGTCATATTATATTTTATCATCTTTATCAGAGTATATCGGAGCAACTGGATTTTTACAGATGCTTTTTGCTAAAGAAGCAAAGTTTGATTTATCCCCTTTTTCTGTTCAAACTCATAATGAAGGATTTTTAAGAATTTTAAGACATCATTTATCTGCTCCTGGTTTTGGTTTTTTGGCATCACCAATAGCTTTTCCAAGAATGATGTATTGTTCTCATTCAATAATAATACCTCATGAATTATACTCCCTTTCAGAAGATCAAATTACAACAACTAAAGGTGTACATGTATTTGTATCTAGCATTTTAAGTAATGAAAATCCTACTTACTTACGTCTGAACAACAAAAAGCTCCCATATGAAGCTGGAATTCAATGTTTCTCACTATCAACATCAAATATTTCATCTTACCTTGTATCTTCAATATCGAATAGCGTTTACTATAATGGGAATGAGATCGAAACATTAAGCCCATCTAATTTGTATGATCTCACAATTTGCTTTAATCCAAAAAAGAAAAAGGTAAAATTTCTTACTACAGAAAATGGATCTAAAATATTTAGCGCTTCTCTTCCAAGTTCAAACGCATGTTTTATTTTACATTTGTTTGGGAAGACATCTTTGTCATATAGCATTGGTTTTATGCCGCCACATTGCATACCAGTGAATGAATCAACCGCTAAAGATTTGTGCCCTTTCCATGGCAAAGTAGTTTTAAGGCAAAAGAAACCAATAGATTCGAAATCAAGCATAGTTTATGGTTTTTCCAATTTTTCAAATTCTAATTCATATCAGCAACCAATCAAACGAGGTTATCAGCCTTTTCATGACTATCAACATAAATTCATGTTTTGTTATGAAAAGAGTATTGTACCAATCATCACATATCCTCATTCTTTGTTGCATTCTATTGGCGAAACATTGGATTTATCCATTTTAGATACTTTGAAATCACCTAATCCATCATATTCTTTCTTTTCAATAAGTCAAGTCTCAAGTTTTCCAACTCCATCTCCGATGACAGTTTCCAAAATGTTAAACCATAATGGCAAAGCTTTGGTGTTTTCTCTTCCTGAGAATTGTGAACCTCTTTATATTGAAGATTTAACAGGGAAAGTTCAATCTGTAGATAGTTATCAACTGACGGACCGTTTTGATATACTTCCAATTCACCCAAATTATTATGGTCATCTTCCAACAGAGATTTTGAATTTTTTTGCATCAGGTATTGTGTCAGAATACAGATTATATTCGTTGAATCAAATATTTATCCGATCAATTGTTACCCAACAAATCGGAATAGAAAGTGCACTTAATGTTTTTTCTTGTGAACTTCCCCAGCTTTTAGAGTTTGCATTATCTTTAATTCTTATGGTCGAACCAATATCATTTTCATCATGTAAGGATGATTGTCCTCTTGATTTTGCTGTGAATATTCTATCTGAAAATTACACTCCAAAATCATCAACACATATTTTTAAGAGCGCAATAGATTCTATTTTCTCATATTTTTCCAAGTCTTCCTTAAATGAAATTATATCAGAGTTTTGGATGAACCTTCTCTGGCAGCAGTTTTCTAACAATGAAGCTCATTTTATTTCTAATCAACACCAAGAAGCAATCATAATTCCAATCAAATCATTGAATAACCCAAGAACAATATCAAATATAAATGCAATTGGATTTATTTGCTATCCTACAGGTTTCGGTCCTTCTTCAGGATCTTATGCTCAAATTACTTATGGTGATTCTTCATGCATGGTTACTGAAGGAATTTCTTACATAAAATCCAGTTCATTCACGATTCAAAGACTAATAACAGATAATGGGATTTCAATTATAACCATTCCATTATATTCTGGCACAAATAGTACTCTATCTCATACCTTTTTCGAGTTTATTTTATCATATAAGTATTTCATTTTGTTCATATCTGGATTAGATACTACTAGCGTGGAAACAAAGAATAGTTTATATCAGATTCTGATTGACTCTTTTTTAGCATATTCACCATTTTTTATTTCTTATGGATCTTTGTTATTTGATTTTCTAATGAATACAATACCAATATCTGGAATTGACCTCTCACCAACACTGATTTCAAAATTCATGGTGCTTGGGTACTATGCAAGTACTTCAAAATACCCTGTTATTCAACTTTTCTTGAAAGAACAGCAGACATCATGGGAAGAACGAATTCTAATTCCTTTAAAGACATTCTTCCCTGAGTTCATGATTCAAAATGAGAAATTGGCCACGAGAAAATACTCAATTGAAGAAATAGTACTCCCGTCACCATTTTTGCCACCTTCAGCAAAACAGAGTGAAGATTTGTCCGCTGTAGCTAATCAAATATTAAGATTAATGAAACCTCGATCAGGATTAACCGGATTCCCATTCCATTTGATTCTTAATGAATGGATTCTTTACGTTTCTAAGTATCCTCCTTTTATTCTCACCCAAGAGCAGGATAGTATTTTCAAAATTCAGATTAATTTGCCTCAAATCGAGCCATTTACTTTAGTATTTGATACAGATGTAATTGATACTATCCAAATCTCTCAAACTATTAGTGGAAGTTTCGATTTGTATCATAGTGAAAAAATAACCATGAAAGAGTTTTTCATTAAAGCATTATTCCGGGGTCAAGTAGTTTCAGATCCAAGTGATATTCTTTTGATTTTGATATCAAATCCAGTGAAGAATCCAAAGGAGTTTTTGATATCTAATCGAGATTTATTCGTTAATGATATGAGAACCCTTTTCTTAAATTGGGACAAAAGAATAGATGATATGATTGTTTCAACTTTCCCTGAAAATCATTTGAGTTCTGATACAATAGTATCTGAAGCAAAACCATACCCTAAGTGGAAATCAAATACTCAATTACCAATTCATGTACTCTGTGTTAGATATTCATTACTTTATTTCACCAGCTGGATGCTTTTCTTTGATAAATTTAATGTAACGGATTCATCAATTAGATATCTCTGTAAATCTATGCCAATGGGTTTAATTACTCAAAGATTCCATGCTTTGATTAATGAGCAAAGCAATGATGATATTTTTGATATTAGTATTAATAGAAAAGCAGCAGTTGATGTTCGTGAAGGAGTGTCTCAGAACCTTAATAGTACCATCATTTCTCAGATTGCCAAGCTTTATCGTAATCCAAGAGATTTTCGGAGAAGAGGGGATCGCCCTTGGAAAGTTGTTTTTAATGGCGAACAAGGCGTTGATGCTGGTGGACCTGCAAGAGAACTTGTTGGCGAATGTGTTCTTGATATGATTTCAAAGAACTGTGGTTTATTTATACCAACTCCAAATTCCAGAAATGACATAGCCGGATTTCGAGACACAATAATACCAATTCCGAGTTCAAAACAAACAAATATTGAAATGCAATATAAGATATGTGGTGTATTAATAGGGATTTGTATTCGATCTGGAAACGTGCAAGATTTTTATTTCCCCCCTCTAATTTGGGAGTATTTAGTTACTGGTGTTATTACCATTGAAAGAATTTTCGAAATTGATCAAACATTAATGGATACAATAAATAGCTTATCACAAGCTGTTTCGTCTGAAATAGACGAAGAAACATTCCAATCAAGGTTTTGTTTTAACTTTGTAATTCAAAACTCTATTGGAGAAGAGGTGGCTCTTAAGCAAAGAGGGAGAAAGGAAAAAGTAACATTGCAGAATTGCCGAGAGTTTATTAATTTAGCTAAAGAGTATAGGCTTGGAGAAATGAAGCCTTATCTTGAAGCTATGAGAGAAGGATTATGGGAGAATTTGAACTTCAAGCCACCATCATATATTACAGCGGAGTTACTTGAGTTTAATGCCTCTGGCTCCAAAGAAATCTCGTCAGAGCAACTCAAGAAAGCTATTTCCTTCGATAATGTTCCAAAGAACCACAAAGACCAATTTTTAAGGGTAGTGGATGCATTGACCGCAGAACAAAGATCTCAGCTCCTTAGATTCACCACAGGGCGTGTCAAGTTTCCAATCAATTATGATCCAAATGAGATTTTCATCAAAGTTGACTTCTCAAACAGTCAGACTGATAAATTACCAACAGCATCGACTTGTTTCAACCAGTTCCACCTTCCAAATTACTCGTCTTTTACTGTTGCTAAACTTATGATATCTAAAGCTATTGAATACACAGGTACTTTCGAAAACAGGTAGTTGTTCACAAGCAGTCTTTTAAAAAAACCATTGTTACAATGTTTTGTTCTATCAATATTGATGAGATTAGGAATAAAAGGCTTTTTTCATTGATGAATGTATCAGATTCACAGCCTATTAAGTTGAAACCCAAACTTACAGATGACCAGATTGATTTGATTTTAACCCAAACAATTTCAAATATTTTTTCCGACAACTGTAATGACAATATAAGCGCTCTTTCTGATCTGAGATTTCTTATTTTGCTGCGTCCACAGATTATTGAAACATTAAATCCAGAGATTATTCAGAAAATCGATTATTTTGCCAAAAATCAGCCAATTAATAGGATTTCTTATGCTATATGGGTAATTTGTGCTATAATAGATCACGAATCCGAATATAAATCGCAGTTTTGTTCAAAAGATTTTGTATCTACGCTAATTTATCGAATTCCAATGGTTTCATCGTGCCAAACTCTTGTTAAAGTTATTAACACATCACAAGAATCACTAAATTATGTGTTAGAAATGATACCAATTCATTCACTATGTGAATTATGCGGAAGGTATGTTAGTTACCCAGATCAGTTTTTTTCTTTACTAATTTTACTAACCATAATGTCTGAAAACACAAATATTGATGAGTCTGTATGGGTTAATATCGGTGATCTTCTTCAGAGACTACTTTATGGTAGCTGTGATGATGATGTAATTAAAAGAACTCTTCAATACCCGATTCAGGCTGATGTACATGTTCTTTATAAAAGACTTCTTGATAATGGGACAGTGAATTACTTAATAACAAACTACACCAGTTTCATCCAAATATCGGACAGTATTGATATGTTTTTGGTTTCTTTTGCTAAAAAGGATCCTTTATTTGCAGATTTTCTAATACAAAATATGATTAGCGACAAAATTATAAAATGGTCTCATACAGCTGGAGTTTTCATACCATATTATACAGAACTTTCAATTACAATTATTTCCCATTCCCTAAATCACGCGCTGAGTTTTCTTACAGAAGACTTCATTCTATTTATCAAAGAATTGATGAAAAGCTCCCCCTTTGTTCACAAGTTTTCTATTATCAGATTAGTAATGTCTCTTTCTTTATATATAAATGAAGCAGAGATACTAGATATATTGGATAGCTTTGATATATTCGTTGATCTTGATATATATCTCCAAGAGGAATTCAAAGATTTTGCAAATCAACTAATTCTTTCCGTATTGCCTCTTATTCAGCATGGTTTGGAGCAGGGTAGCAATCATAGATTCTACCGCAATTTAATAGATAACATTTGTTCAGAACATATATTAGATGCACTTCAACAACTAAAATTGGAATCATCTACGGCATTAATATCAATTATTGAAGAATATGGAATATGATATTTATGTTTATTTATTGATTTCCATTTTCATAAGTCTTTCTATAACAACATTTGAGTGCTGATCTTCAATATGCAGAGGTTCAAGATTCTCTGGTTCATAAATCCGATTAGGAGACGACAAAAATGGATGCAAAAATACTTCTTTTGATGTACATCGCTTCTTTGGATCAAATTCGAGCATTTTTTGAAATAGGCTAATTGAATCATGAAATTCAGTGGGGAGTGTTTTAAGAAGATGATCCTCAAGAGAGTCCGCTTTTCGAACAACTCTTTGGCTAGAGAACATCTCGGGTTTATAAAACTGGAGCTTATGATGATCAGGCCATGAATAATTTGTTGGTATACCCATAATTTCGAATATGGCAATTAGTTGGTCTTCTTCTTTGTTATTCTTAGGACGGAAAAGAATCTTAGAAGTTATCATTTCATAAAATGTACATGCTAGACTCCAAACATCAATCTCAGGGCCATATTCTTTTGCTCCTAAGAGAAGTTCAGGCGGCCTATAATGGAGGGTAATAACATTCCAAGGTTCGCTCTCTGGATTTTTGTCTTCGGGTTTAGGATAGAATATCCTTGCTAACCCAAAATCAGCTATTTTAACTTCGTTGTATATATTTATCAGTATATTATCGGGTTTAATATCTCGGTGAATAATATACCTATGATGACAATAGAAAATTCCGAGAATCATTTGCCTCATATAACATTTAATCTGTTTTAATGATAATGAGCTGGTATCCGATGCATTTCGATAAATTAGGCCCTTTAAATCAAATGGACAATAATCAAAGACTAAATATACATCTCTTTTTTCTCCACATGTTATTACATTCCTTAATCTGATTATATTTCTATGATCAAGTGATTTTAACAAGCGAATTTCTCGAATTGCATTCGAAGGAAATCCATTCTTCTGATTTTTCATTAGAATCTTCTTCATCGCAACTATAGCACTTGTCTCTATCTCTTTGGATTTATATACTTCACCATATGCTCCTTTTCCAATTGTTGTGATGATTTCATACTTAGAAGATACAGGTTGTATATGATCCATTAACTAAATGAGCAAATAGTCGCTAATAAGTTTATTATCAGTGGCAATCTCTATGTGTATAGATGATTTAAGGTCATCAAATGCTTTTTGAAGCTCGAGATGAAAGAAATCATGAGGAATCTGGGTAACATAGGCTCTTTGAGGTCGCAGAGTTTTAATTATGGCAAATGTTGCTGAAACAGATTCTCCAAGGGTATAACCATCTCTAAATATAAGGTTAATGATTAGAATGTTAGAATTAGAAGCCACACTGATTGACGATTTGGGGATCTGAAGACAATCAAAAATGCATACGATTTCTTTGATTCTGTAGCCATATACAGGGAAATTAGAATATCCATTTACCGGAAACGAACATACATCAATATCATTCGCACCAAAACGAGGTTTTATCTCATATGTCTCAACATTCGGAGTACCTCCACCTTCCGAATGCTCACGAAAGAAGTAAGAAAACTGCTTACGGAATAATTTAATGGTTTCTTCGCTTCCAAATACAGGAATAGGCCTTCTGAGAGTAAATGTTTTAATATCATCAAAACCCATAATATTATGCATGAAATGGCTCGTTAACAGAACACATTTCACATCAGGCATTGAATAAACGTTCAAAACCATGCTGTCACGAAATTCATATGGAACATTGATCAATATTTTACACTCAGGAAGATACACAGAAGGTCTATTTCTCATATCTATTTCATTTCTAGATTTGCAAACAGGGCAGTCGCATGCAATTCTCGGGATTCCACCATAATCCGACGTGCCTATAAAAAAAACTCTTCCTTCCATCGAAATGACCACAAAAACCTAGAAAAACAAGATAATCATTTCCTCTTTATTCATAACTAAGCGACATTAGTTATAATTCTTGGAAAAAATCCATTTCAAATGGATCGAAGGTGTTAAAGGCATCAAAATCGGGGCCATTTCCGAGTGTAAAGGTATAATCTTCTTGGGTCATTACTCCTTCTGGTGTCAAAGGCTCATTCACAGGAGGAATCACAATGTCCACCTTCGGAACAACAGGTTTGGGAAGAAGCTTCGTTGCTTTACCTGTTTTTTCCCTGATGTAGGTGTTGTTGCCACAAACTATTACGTTGAAATCGTACTTGACTTGCATTAAAACTGACACTTTTCTCTATTCAGAAATAAAGACAGAGTTCAGAAAATTTGAGAAGACCGGCGGTTTAAAATAATTGACTATTTTGAAAGGAAAGTGGAAATATTTGTCATCAAGTTTGAGAAGAAAACTTTGTCGGGGGGCATTGAAATAAATGCTGGTTATGTTAACGATTTGTGGTTCTTCAATTATTCACATGAGACAACGGAGAATCAGGTGATATATGAGCAAGCTAGTAGTAATCATTATTACAAAGATGTTTCTTTTGTGAATTTCACTCTAAGGCCTGCAATATTATTTGATACTACAATTAGTTTGTGGATTGTTATAGAGGATTCGTTTTTCTTTCGATGCACGTCTTATATTTACGCTGGCGCTTGTTATGCTAGTTTTCAAGGAGGCGGTTTTGTTTTTAATAGGGTATGTGCCTATTGGTGCTATATGACAAAAGCTAATGGAGAAGGGCAGTTTGCAATAATTAAGCCAAACAGTAATATGTCGTGCTTGTTTCAGCATTTTTCTATGTCTCAGTGCTCACCAATTGCAAATGGTTTCGATGGAAGGAACAATATAAAAGTTCATAATGCTGTTCTTAACGAAAAGATGTCAAATTTATCAAGAAATAAAGGGAATCATAACACACTTGGGTATTTTATAAATCTTCAACCAGGCTCTTCTTTTAAATACTGCATAATGGCTAATAATCAGGGATCTGAATCAAATATGATGTATTTTCAATATCAAATGATGGATTTTACCATCATAAGTTATTTATATTATATATACAACTTGTTTCAAAACCAAGGTGTTCATTTTTATACATACTCTCGGTTCTTACTCGAGAATAGCGTGTTTTCACAAAATACACACAGTTTGTTCTTTCATACAGCAACAACATACTACTTTATTGCCAACAAATGCTTGATACTACATCCATCTTCTTCAATTGATGGAAATTATCCAATATCTAAAACATCTTGTAACATCTCAATTGGGGATTATGAGTCAATTCTTCCATCATATTACTATTACTCTTATTTGTGTCTTTCTGAAATCCAAATGTTCCCAGAACCTACTCCACCACAAAGTATTCCAGCCTCTCCCACAGAATGCCTCTATGAATCTCCGTTTTTAATGAAAAACATGATGATTCTCCCTATAACAGTATCATTACTGAGCTTTGTAATTTCAAAATAAAAGTGCCATTTTTTACACTTCAAAATGTCTTATCCAGCACTTCTTGGTCAATATGCCTCAGATGTACTATTAGTTCTTGTTAAAGTTGCTTATCCGACATACGCATCATTTAAAGCGATTAGAAGCAAGGAAGGAAAAGATGATACCACATGGTTAATTTATTGGGTCGTACTTGCTGTTTTTTCTTTTATTGAATCATATATTGTTCCATTTGTGTCTTGGATTCCATTTTTCATGCTTTTAAGGCTTTTATCCTACATTTGGTTCCAGTTACCATTCTTTAATGGATCTGTATTGCTGTTTCGGAAATATATCATGCCATTTTTCCAGAAGAACGAGAAAATTATGGAGAGCGTTACTATATCTGATTCCAAAGATCTTCAATCAACTTTGAATGATATGTCACTATCATTAAATCAGGTCTATTTAAGAATTTTAAACTCATTGGAATAAAAATCATTTATTGGTCATCCATTTCTTTGGTAGCACTAATCTTTCCTCCAACCATTGTATATATGACTCCAATCAAAAGGTTTCTCCACAAATTAAATAGAAACGTTTGTTTAATTCCTTCACAAATTTATCATTTTGGTTGATTTTTCTATGAAATCTTGAAAGAAAATTGATTAATACAATGATAGTCAGTCTTTTGATGAGTTTTAGAGTCGTTTTATATTTATTAGCTTTTCTAAATCATAAATACATAGTTAATCAACTTAAAGTGATAGACATTGGCATTGAAAAAATTACACAAGTAATATGGATGCCAAATACTTTGTTTTTTGCGGATTTTTCGCCAACATACTGTCATTATATAATGACTAATAATAATATTCTTTGTATGGAATGCATAAATGAAAGCATTGCCTTAGGAAGATCTTATTCGGATTCAAACGTTGATATTTCATATTGCATATTCATAAGGGTTTCTGTTTTATCGGGGAATGGTGGAGTAATCAGTATTAACAATGCGGACTTATCAATGAACATAACACAGTCCACATTTTATAATTGTGCAAGTTTTGATAATGGAGGAGCAATTAATCTGGAGAAATCATCGAATTCAACTCTAAAAATGGTATGTGCTAATCGATGTACAGCTGGATACTACCATTTTGCATATTTAAAAACAAATGAGAAGAATAGCGCTGATTATTTATCAATAGCAAAGTGCTCCCATTCAACAACAGGTTATTATCCGATATACTTTTCCTCTTTACAGCAGAGATTGGAAAACTCAAATAGTTCAATGAATTGTTGTCAATACTATTCAGGTGCTGGTATTAGGAATTCAAACAATTCTTATTGTACATTCTCAAATAACAAAGTTTTCAGTGGAGGTTGTATCCATTTCGTTGCGAATAATGGATTTATGGCTTTTGTGAATATTGTTCATAATAATAGTCCATCCAATGGGATACTTTATATCTCTGGAGGATCCCCAAAAATGCACTATTGCATATTTGACGAAAACCATGACAAATTATTATATATTACTTCTGGTTCACTGGAAATCTCTCATAGTTTTATTTCCCACTCTGGTATCACATCGAGTTTAAACAATAATTCATTGATCAAAAAACAAACATATCAGTTTCAGTTTTTCAATTCGCATCTATGCTTCACGGATGCTCCACATCCAACCATAAATGAAACACCTCCAATTACAATGGAAATGACCATTGAGGCTTCGATAAAAAAAACTGCATCCCCCACGAGACCAAGAACATATGATGATTCATGTACATTCCATTTAGATAACAGGAGAGGGATTAGTATTATTTTACAGTTGTCATTAACATATCCAATGATTTATCATATGTTCTATTGACTAAAAACCCATTGGAATAAAAATCATTTATTGGTCATCTGATTTCCTTTTTTTTGGCAACACTAAGCTTTGAATCCATATTGTTCCATTCAATAAGACATTGAGAATGTACATTAGTAGAACAGACCAATCCTTTACTTCTCGAATAGTTGTGAAAACCCTTCCACATGATCCCATTAGTGTTAAAAAGCAACTGAGACTTGAGAGCTCACCTTTGCATTTTGCTCGTGCAGTCAAGACTATCTGAGGAACTTTATATGCAAGGGATAAAGGTAAACAAATAGCCCATAAAGTATTCATTAATCTATCACTTACAATCGCCTTTTCAACTCCAAAGAGAAGCGAAATATTAGGTATTATAAAGCTAAACCAGGATAATGCACTGTAGTTTTCTGCATAATGAGTCACGAAAAATGATATTATTAGATTTTGTATTAAGATTAAAAGTGTTTCTCCATATGTTGCAAAAGGAAACTTCTTTTGCCTGTGATATGCAAATGACAATACGTTTGCTACGACCTCCATAAATATAGAAGTTATACTTAAACCTTTACCGCTTTTGTTTATGAGGATTTGAAGTATCTGGGGTACTTTCAGTATCGAGGAAAACCCAATCAAACCAAATCCAATTATTCTACTGATAAGGAGAGAAACGCAAGTCTTATTTTTAAAATCAAAATTAACAAATAAAGACCGACAGCATTCGCTATTTAAGAAAGGAGAACACGCTTTTGCAATAAGTTCCATTTTTTTATCGATTTCTTATCTAAATGACGAAAGAAATGAGTGTTTCGATACAAGAAACGATGTCTGCGCAATTAGATAATATGTTTAAAAAAATGAGTGGACCAGGAAGAGAAAAGGAGCTTAAAAAGCAGCAAGAATTGATTAATTTCGCAAACGACTTTTCACAGAAACAAAAGCGGTATATTGATGAAAAAGCATCGGAAAAATCATCTTTACCACAAGTTAATAAAAAATGGGGGTCTCCCCAGACAGTGGACGAGGCAAATAAGCAATTTGATACTTTTGTGTTGTTTTCGCACAAAAAGTCCAAGGAAATCGAACAAAAGACGAAAAAACTTCAAGAGTTTAATTTGGAAATGAATACTGCCATATCTAGCCTGAAAAGGACAATATCATAGAAAAGCGATTTTGATTATGTTAGTAAATGTGCTTAAATACTATTATAGTGATTGGTTTCCATATTTATGAATGGATGGGACCAAACGTCGCAATATAAGAAATTGGTTTTCATATCATTAATAATGATAATATTAACAATGTCATGCATTTCTATCTATATGTTGAGCATATTACCAGTTTTCCCAAATGATATTGAACATTTCAGTAATGAATCTTCTAAATGTAAAGATTGGCTTCATTCATTTGGTATTTATAATGATAAAGAGATAGAAAATACCACATACGTTATGATTCTCGGATCTGGTGGTCTAATTGGATCCAAATTGAAGGATGATCTAATTCACAAAGGATATAGAGTCATTCATGTTCTTTCTCGACACCATTTGGATTTAAGAATCAAAGGATCGCTTGATATATTTAATAATTATCGAATTGAGTTTGTTTATTTTCTAGCATACGAAGTTGGAGGATCTAAGTATCTTCAAGGATCTGAAAATCAAGATTTTATTCTTAAATCCAATACTATGATGATGGATAATGTTTTTGAGTGGATAGAAAGACAGAATATACGTTTTGCATTTTCATCATCATCATTAAGTGCTGAAAATAGTTCTTATGGGATCTCAAAGATGAAAGGAGAATTATTCACCAGAAATAAGCATAATCTAGGGAGAGTGTTCCGTCTTTGGAACGTTTATGGCTTTGAGTACCCAGGCCCGAAAAGCCATGTGATTCCTGATATCCTTTACCAATGTTTTACCAAGGGAAAAGCAAGTTTTTTAACAGATGGAAGCGAATTAAGACAGTTTATGCATGTTGATGATGTTTCATCCTCCCTCATTGCAATTATGGAGCATTTTGATGAAACCGAGCCCATAGTAGATTTATCCGACGGGGTATGGATATCTCTTAAAGAGTTAGGAACCGCAATACAGTCTGTTTTACCTTTCTGCTCCCTGAAGTTTTCTGAGCGGAAAGCAAAACACCAGAACAGACACAACCCCAAACTCTCAACTTTGTGGCATTCTAAGTACTTTCAGAATACCACAAATATCATAGAAGGGATTATGAAAACATCAGCAATGATCTCAGAGTTTATAGAGAAATCCAAAAAACCATCAATAACAATAATTATCAGTGTTCCTAATTTGAATTCATCCTATATATCAAAAGCAGATTCTATTGTTGATTATATATCATCAAAAACACTATCATTTAGACCTCTTTCTATTGATTCAATTGTTTTAGCAGAAAAGGTTTATAATGATTTTGCTCCTTTTCGAGTCTATGTTTCTAAATCTGTACATTCACTAATCTCTCAGGTAAGTAGTGATGTAGTTCTTGTGATTTCCTCTCTTCAAAAGCCACCAATGTCTCATTTTGATTTTTTCCAGAGAGGACTCTCTCAAGATGGTTTTTATTATGTTTCAAACGACTTTTCTGGTGTTTCAAGCTCATATCTGAGTCAAACTAGCCCAAACAAAACATATGTTGTTGCTACAAAAAGTACATGGTTGTCGAACCTGAAATCGTATAAAGTTGTGCAATTCCAAGATCCTGCCATATAAATAGAGTGTTGGTTTACTTTTTTTCTTCTTCTGGCTTCTTATTCTTGGATTCCCACATTGCTTTTTGGATTGTCCTGCGCATTTCATCATCTCCTTCTTCATAAAGGATTTTCATCATGTTCATAACAGCAGCATCGGAATTTCCATTTAATGGTGGATGAAGCTCATTCTTCCTCTTCTTTTTGACAAGATCCATCTCATCCTTCTTGACAGCGTGCCATTTCTTTTCTTTCTTCTTTTGAAGAGTAATCATAATCATATCTCTCTTAATGCGATATCTGCATTTCTCGGGAACAACATTGTGCAATAATGGTGTTACAGTTAATTTCATTGTTGGCAAGTTAGCTGCTTCACGATCAATAGTAATTGAGAAAGTCTTTGGCATAGGTTCAAAAGTGATTACTGCTCCTTCAAGTCCCTTTACATCATGAATAATCACCAAACAATCCATCTTATCATCACTGAATGAGTAAGATGTGATTGGAACAATTGGCTTCTTGGCCGCAACTGGAGCAACAGGAGCGGGTGTTGGCTCTGGCACCTTTTCAACTGGTTTGGGTGCTTCAACAGTCTCCTTCTGCAAAATCTCAGTGATTTTTGCGATTTCATCTCTAAGCATGGATTCAACATATGGGGTGGAACCAGCAGCAAGAAGCCTCTTGACTTCGCGAAGATCCTCCTGATTAGGTTGCATGATATAAGTGGCCAGACAATTATAAGCGGTTTGGCAAATTTTTACTCTACCAGTACCTGCGGGCGCAGTTGAAGTCCTTCCTTGAGGATAGCTTGGAGTACTTAACGACATCGCCTGTTTGTGGTGCATGGATGTATTGTCCGTTTCCAACGTAGATACCAGCATGGCGGACTGGGCTTCCGAAGAATACGCAGTCACCTGGTTGAAGGTTGTTGTAGCTTACTGCTTGTCCAGAGGATGCTTGATCTCTTGAAACTCTTGGGACATTGATTCCAGCCTTCTTGTGAGCCCATTGAACTAAACCAGAGCAGTCAAAAGTGTTTGGACCAGTGGCGCCATAAACATAATCACAGCCGAGTTTGGATTCTGCATAGCTGACAATGCTTGATCCTGAGTTGGCATATGCAACTCTGTCTTTGCGGATTCTTGTGGGAATGGAATGTTGGATCCTGCTTTGTGAGAGAAAGCTTAAAAGGAATAACATAATATGGCAATCTGACATGAACAGCTCACAATATTGTAAATCTCCGATTAAACGACTGTGATAAAAAACAGTTTAATCAAGTTCGAACAAAAGTCTGTCAATAATTCTTCCCATTCTGAATTTCTCAACAATTTCTGAGATTAGTGATGTATTGTCTATTTGTGGGATATCTGGAAGGGTAATATCCCATGTGATTTCTTTGGATTTTTCAACTTGAAGGTTGTCATCGACCTTTTTTTCTTCGCTCCTCATTCCAAGTTTTTGCACATCTATTTGAACTGGTCTCTTTGTGGAGTATGTTCGAATTCTTGTTACAAAGTCTTCTTCTGTTGGTTCTTCTACGATGATTTCATTTTCGTAGTGCTGTTTAAGCGTTGTTTGCCACTCTTCTTCTGCAACATTTTTTGATTGTTTATGGATAGGTGATACAAAAGCAGATTGATAGACTTTCACCTGGTATGATGGTATTCCTTTTGTATCATTTTCTGGGTATTGGACATAGATTTGAGATGATCTGCTCTTGATTGCTTGAGAAATTGATTTTATCACATCAACAGAGTTTAAACCATTATGATCAATAAGAACTTCTTTGATACTATTTGATGATATCAAACATATAATTGGCAGCAAAAGAGAATTGCCCAGCTGATTTTGTGACAAATCTATCCTTTGAATTGTCTTTGATCTTGATATTGACCTCAATAAACTCAAGGCTGATATACCTAAAGCTAGACCACCTGTGCCGTGTATGTCTAATGACTCAATAGATGGATGAGATTCAAGCAATTTATGAAGGCAGCCATCCCCTGGGACATAGCATCCAGAAACTGAGAGGAATAGGAGCTTTTTGTTTCGTAAAAGAAATCGGCAGAGTTTATAATGTATTGGATTGTTTCTCCAAGAAAAAGCTACAATATTGGTCTCTTCAATATATTCTAAATAGTTAAAAAATTTCATCCACTCTGAGTCACTCATAATTGCTCGAGCTAATGAAAGCGATAAATACCCATTAAATTCGGAAACCATATCAAATAGGGAACACATATTACTGGATGTCCATTCTATATCATTTAGAACCAATCTTTGCAATGAAATTGGAAGCCTTCCATCTTTTGCAAAAGCTACCGTGGATCTTGATTTGGTCAAATCAATAGTTATGATCTTTGAATTCTTTAATGCATCGAATATTGTTGATAATTCCAGGCAACATCCTCTTAATGATAGATAAGAAACTGATAAAGATGCTTTCACGATTTCAAAGCTGTGGCTTAGGGGAATTGAGGTTAAATGAAGCGACTTCAAGTTTTGAGTGGCAGAATTGGTGTTAATCAAAGAAACCAGTGTTCCTGTTGAGTTTTTTATGTCGCACCCTGTAAAAGATAGCCCAACCAAAGGATGCTTTTGTATTAGCTTATCAAGAGCATCAATATGTTCAGCCTGAAATACTATACCTATAAAATCAATTCTTTGGAGTATAGTGTTCGAATTCTTGGATACCGCTGCGCAAAAGTCCAAAAATGCTCTATTGACTTGTTCAGAAATGGTGATTCTTTTGATTGTTCTATTATTAGCAAAATATACAGAGAGGAGATTCCAGTGATTAATCTTCTGATTCCCAGTAAATACTAAGCGGGATATTTGGGGTTCAATTTCAATTGCATCTAAAACCATGTCTAAATAGTTATTCGCATCCTTGATTGTTTCAATATTAAACTCAGTAGGTTGTTGATTCAAATATTGCCTCATTTCATCCAAAAAGGACAAAGGGGGATATCTATTCATCTTTTTCAGCTTACCCCTCAGCCTCGAAAGCACTGATAAATATGACAAAGAATGGGATGCTGTGATAATCTGACCTGCCAAGACTGGTTTTTCTGCAGGAAGGAGCAAAGAGTTTAGTTGAGTTGCAATTAAATCCATTAAACAACATATTTCTTCGCCACAAAATATCAGTGTTTGCTCAGAAAACTTAATAGATATGCTTGACCGGTCGAATACTTCGCCTCCTTTCATATCAAACAAAGAATAAGAACTCAATATTGTTGATTGTGTCTGAGAATGATTTATTTCAAAAATATAAACACAAAACTCGGTGATAACAAAAAATACTGATTTAGATGTGTTCTGGCCGATTTTCATCTGCACAAATTTTCCACTTAGTAGGAGTTCTTGATCAATATTCAAATGGCTACTAATCAATTTAATTGCATTTTCTTCTCTCATAAAATCAAAATGCGTTTAAATCTTTTTATTGATATTTAATGTAAGAAACACCAATAATGGCATCTATTTACAGGGGTCATTTTATTGAAATGGTTCAGATTCTCAAGTAAGTCAGTCAGTCAGTGTGAAATCAAGGATAAGAAAGAAAGAAGGATTGTAAGTTTGGATTGATGAATGATCATATGACAAGAATTGATTGGACATGATGTAATTGTTTGATATGGATGTTATTTTCTTTATTATGTGATTTTTTTTTGAAGAATTTTCGATTAAGATTTGATTTCCACTTTGATCAATTGGCAATTTTTAATGTTGAGGAATTCCATCTATTTTTGAAAGAATTTTCAGATCTTCAAAAAATGTTTTAGAAACAAGAATCAATTTGGGTTCAAAAATCTTTGAATCTTCATCTCTTGTCCAATATCCATTTGACATTGATTCAGATGAATAAGCCTTCTCTCTCTTTTTTTTCATCAACACAATAGAGACGAAAATGACAAGAGTTTAATCATGTATTGAATTATTACATTATAGTGAGGAAAGTATTCTTCTTCTTTATTATTGTCTCTTTAATGTCTCTTTTGAATTAGAGCAAGAAAATAGCCAATTGCAAAGATCAGAAGAATAACCAGAATAAAGAGCAGAAGAACATTTGAGTTTGCACTTTAACTTCCTTTACTCTTGAGCAATTCAACAACATTCGATTTCCTTTTCTTTTTGTCTTTTGAATCAAATATTCCAATCTGATTCGCTAATTCCAAAGGTGTTCTTCCATTTTTGTCTTTAGCATCTATATTGGCTTTTTGATTAACAAGATATTCAACAGCACTAAGATGACCATCTCTCGCAGCAAAATGAAGAGGAGTATGATCATCTTTATTTTTTGGATCTATATCAGCTTTTTGGTTAACAAGATATTCAACAACACTAAGATAACCTCTTTGAGCGGCATAATGAAGAGGAGTCTGATTATCTTTATCTTTGGAATTTATATCAGCTCTTTGATTCACTAGATATTCAACAACAATAAGATGACCATTTTGAGCAGCAGAATGAAGAGGAGTACAATTATCGTTATCTTTTGCATCTATATCGGCTTTTTGGTTAACAAGATATTCAACAACTCTAAGATGACCATTTTTGGCAGCATAATGAAGAGGAGTATTATTATATACAAAAACTAAACATTATTACCAATTGCATTTATATCAGCTTTTTGATTAACTAGATATTCAACAATACTAAGATGATTATTTTGAGTAGCTAAATGAAGAGGAGTTTGATTAAATAAAAAAACTTAATAATTATAGATTTTGCATTAATATAAGCTTTTTGGTTAACAAGATATTCAACAACACAAAGATAACCTCTTTGAGCAGCAAAATGAAGCGGAGTATTATTAAAAGTTAAAACTCAACACCATTATTCTTTGAATTTATATCAGCTTTTTGATTAACTAGATATTCAACAACACTAAGATGACCATTTTGAGCAGCATAATGAAGAGGAGTCCAATCATATTTGCCTTTGGCACTTATATCAGCTTTTTGATTAACTAGATATTCAACAACACTAAGATGTCCATTTTGAGCAGCATAATGAAGAGGAGTCCAATTAAATATAACAATTCAACATCTGTAGTTTTTCCATTTATATTAGCTCCATTTTCAATCATGAAAATTAACAATGATAGGTGGAAAAACTCTGATGCTTTACAAATGAGAATTGGTGACAAAAATCGTTGTCCTTGACAAATATGGAACAGATCAAAACAACCACCACAGACAACCATCGATAACACATTAGCATTGATCTCA
>Ga0074193_1000552_pt1 | contig 59491 bp, 52 predicted proteins | sample EPASupsiteHSE605_FD_64523 | JGI IMG/M metagenome (GOLD analysis project Ga0074193, IMG submission 64523) | Bioremediated contaminated groundwater from EPA Superfund site, New Mexico - Sample HSE6-05 | ecosystem: Environmental > Aquatic > Deep subsurface > Groundwater > Contaminated ...
TCGAGATGTTTTCAACAGCAGGCGCCGTCATTCCTCTCTGGGGTATATGAACCCCATGGAATTTGAAAAACAGAAGCTTTGGAAAAAAGCAGCTTAATAAAACGTCTACTTTTATTTGACCACGTCAAGCTCCCGGTGATTATTTTTAAGGCATGAGGACGGGTTGTCCTCTGACGAAGGCTCGCCGCCGGATGTTTGTCCGGGTAAGAAGGCGGGCCTTTCTTCTTATCTTTTTTTGCTGGAAATATCCCGCCCGCTCAGCGCTGATGGAAGCACAAGGCAGAGCCTTGCGCCCTGCCTTGTCGTATTGGCTATCAATCGTCAATAAGTTTCTGAATGTTCACGCCCCCAAAACTGATATGCTCCTCCGGCAACTGCTGCGTTCGCGCTCCGACAACTCCTCAAGTTTTCTTGGAACTTTTCGGTTGCCATCCAGTGTGCAAACAACTTCGTTACACTCATCCAGAGTGCAATAACTGTCCAGCGTGCAAACAAGCTCGTTGCCTTCGTTATCATTTATTAAAATTGAGCATCCATATCCATATCCATATCCATATCCATATCCGTTCATGACAGCCACCTCGGTATATTGATTATATATGCCATTATATCGGCAAGATAAGTGACAGCCGACACTTTAGTTTAAATATAACCCTGCTCATGCCGGTGTCAATTGTGCGTAAGAAACGTGTCGACATTGAACCAAAAAATGGCAAAAAATCATTGACTCCCCCTTGCTCTTGCGTTATAAAAATTGGCTTTACTCAAACAAGGTATAATCAAACCTCTGCAGAGTAGTGTGCACAGGAGGTTTGCGGGTGAGCATTTTTTCCGAGCGACCAAGGAGATTTCTTCCCCCTTCCCACCTTTTTCGCCAGCACCACCATAGCATTGAGCATGGAGTTGCAGAACCTGCTGTAACTCCATTTTTTATTTACAAACGACAGCAAACAACCTAAAAAACGCAGCAAACCAGAGCACAAGCGACCTAAGCGGGCATGAGGAACGCGTCATGAAAAAAGATTTAGCGAAAGTGCGGAATATAGGCATCAGCGCCCATATCGATTCGGGCAAGACCACGCTGACGGAGCGCATTCTGTTTTATACCCAACGGATTCACGCCATCCACGAGGTCCGAGGCAAGGACGGCGTGGGTGCGACCATGGACTCCATGGAGCTGGAAAAGGAACGTGGCATCACCATCCAGTCTGCCGCCACCTATTGTTCATGGAAGGATTACGACATCAACATCATCGATACCCCCGGCCACGTCGATTTCACCATTGAGGTCGAGCGAGCCCTGCGCGTCCTTGACGGGGCGGTGTTGATCCTCTGCTCGGTGGGCGGTGTCCAGTCGCAATCGATCACCGTCAACCGGCAAATGACCCGTTACAAGGTTCCTCGCATCGCCTTCATCAACAAGTGCGACCGTACCGGGGCCAACCCCTTTCGCGTTACCCAGCAACTGCGCGACAAACTGGATCTGAACGCGGTGATGATCCAGTTGCCCATCGGCCTGGAAAGCGATCTTCAAGGCATGATCGATCTGATCAGCATGAAAGCGGTCTATTTCGACGGCGATCAGGGCGAAACCATTCGTTATGCCGAGATCCCCGCCGAATTGAAGGAGGAAGCCGAGGCCAAGCGGGAAGAACTTTTGGATGCGGTGTCCATGTTCTCCGATGAGTTGATGGAGGCCATGCTGGAGGAGGCCGAGATTCCCGAGGCTTTGATCCACGACGCCATCCGCCGGGGCACCCTGAGCCTGGAACTGACCCCGGTGATGATCGGTTCCGCCTACAAGAACAAGGGGGTGCAGTCGCTCCTCGACGCGGTCAACGCCTATCTCCCCTGCCCGACCGATGTCGAAAACACCGCCCTGGACCTCGACCAGAACGAGAGCGAGGTGGTGGTCAGCAACACGCCCACCGACCCGCTGGTGGCCCTGGCCTTCAAGCTGGAAGACGGCCGCTACGGCCAGTTGACCTACATCCGTACCTATCAGGGCATGATCCAGAAGGGTGACACCATTATCAACAGCCGCACCGGCAAAAAAGCCAAGGTCGGCCGTCTGGTGCGCATGCACGCCAACGAGATGGAAGAGATCGATGGTGCCGGTTCCGGCGACATCGTCGCTCTGTTCGGCATCGACTGCGCCTCCGGCGACACCTTCTGCAGTCCGGGCCTCAACTGGTCGATGAGCTCGATGCATGTCCCGGCCCCGGTCATTTCCCTGGCGATCAAGCCGGTGGACAACAAGGCCCAGATCAACATGTCCAAGGCCCTGAACCGGTTCACCAAGGAAGACCCGACCTTCAAGACCTACGTCGATCACGAAACCAACGAGACCATCATCTCCGGCATGGGCGAGCTCCATCTCGAGGTCTACATCGAGCGGATGAAGCGGGAATACAAGGCCGAGGTCGAGGTGGGCGCGCCGCAGGTGGCCTACCGCGAGACCATCACCCAGCGGGCCGCGTTCGACTACACCCACAAGAAGCAGACCGGTGGCTCCGGCCAGTACGGTCGGGTGGCCGGCTTCATCGAGCCGCTGGAGGAGGGCGAATACGAATTTGTCGACCAGATCGTCGGCGGCGTGATCCCCCGCGAATACATCCCCTCCTGCGACAAGGGCTTCCAAAAAATCCTGGAGAAGGGTACCCTGACCGGAGCGCCGATCACCGGCGTCCGGGTGGCCATCAACGACGGCAGCTTCCATGCGGTCGACTCCTCGGACATCGCCTTCCAGTTGGCCGCCATCGGCGGGTTCAAACAGGGCTACGCCAAGGCGGTCCCGGTGATCATGGAGCCGATCATGAAGGTGGCGGTGGAAGGGCCTTCCGAGTTTCAGGGCGCGGTCATGGGCAGCCTCAACCAGCGCCGGGGCGTGATCATCGGCACCTTCGAGGAGGGCAACTACACTGTGGTCGAGGCCGAGATGCCGCTGGCCGAGATGTTCGGCTACTCCACCACCCTGCGCTCCCTGACCCAGGGCAAGGCCGAATTCACCATGGAATTCGCCACTTACAAGCAGGTGCCCAAGGGCGTGGCCGAGGAACTGATCAAGGCCTTTGCGGCGCAGAAAAAAGACGCATGACCAGCGCCGGCCGTTGCAACGAACCAAACGAGAGCATTAACCGAACGAGGTAGAGTATGGGATATGAACCGCTGGTACAACAGAATCCGCTGCGTGTTCTGAATATGGGCACGGAAAACAATCAGATGGGCTTGGTCATGGCCAGGGCCGGTCTTGGCAAGACCGCGCTGTTGGTGCAGATCGCCCTTGACGCCATCCTCCGGGGCAAGCGCGTCATCCATGTCAGCATCGGTCAATCCATCGACAAAACAAAAAAGTGGTACGACGACATCCTCCAGACCATCCTCCAGGATCACAGCGTCACCCGGCCGCACGAACTGATCGACATGGTGGCCCGCCACCGGATGATCATGACCTTCAAAGTCGCTGCCTTCACCCGTTCCCGGTTGGAGGAACGGCTGAACGACCTGGTGCTCCAGGATATTTTCCGACCGAACTGTCTGATCGTCGATGGTTTCGATTTCGAGAAAGCAGACCGCGAGGCCCTGGAAGACATCAAGAATCTCATGGAAAACATGGGGATGCAAGCTTGGTTTTCGGCCATCTGTCACCGCGGCGATCCCCGGGTGTCACCCACCGGTGTCCCCGCACCCTGCCATGAGCTCGATGATCTCTTTGACATGATCATTCTGCTCAAGCCGGAGCACGACGCCACCATTCAGCTCGACATCATCCGCAACTGCGGCGAACAGGTGGAGGGCGGCAAGGGTTTGCGCCTTGACCCGACCACGATGATGGTCAAGGAAATGTAATTCCGACGAATTCCAGGGGCTGCCGACACCGGCCGCCCCTTTCTTTTCGGGAACAGCAGCATGCGCTTCCGGCCTTGCATCGATCTGCACCAAGGCAGAGTGAAACAGATTGTCGGCTCCACCCTGGATGCCGACCAGACCGCCCTGCGGACCAATTTTTCCTCCGAACTCCCCTCTTCCCACTATGCCGCCATGTACCGCCAGGACGATCTCCGCGGCGGTCATATCATCATGCTCGGCCCGGGCAACGAGGAAGCGGCCCGTGACGCCCTCGCCGCCTGGCCAGGTGGCATGCAGGTAGGCGGCGGCATCACGGCGGAGAACGCTGTCCTTTGGCTCGACCAAGGGGCCTCGCACCTCATCGTTACCTCCCATGTCTTCCACGACGGCATGCTCGACCGGGACCGGCTCAGCCGCCTCAACCGGCTGGTCGGCAAGCAGCGGCTGGTGCTCGACCTGAGCTGCCGCTGGCGTCACGACGGCTACTATGTGGTCACCGATCGCTGGCAGCAGTTTACCGGCTTGCGGATCAGCCCGGCGGTGCTCGAAGAGCTAGCCGCCTACTGCGACGAATTCCTTATTCATGCCGTTGACGTCGAAGGCATGTGCATGGGGATCGACACCCGCTTGCTCGACCTGCTGGCGACCTCGGTCCCGGTGGCCACAACCTATGCCGGCGGGGTTACCTCCCTGGCCGATCTCGAACATATCCAGAGCAGCGGCCGCGGCCGCATCGACGTGACTGTGGGCTCGGCCCTCGATATCTTCGGCGGTTCGGGGCTCCGTTACCGGGACGTGGTGGCCTACCATGAACGCATCAGAGCCGCCCGCTGATCCGGACCGGCCCGCGCTGGTCGAATTGAAACTGCAGATCCCCGAGGATCTCTACCGGGCCTTTCAGCGTTGTCTCTGGATCCGGATCAACGAAACTGGGCAGACACCGTTACAACTCATGGAGGAAGTCCTCCACGATTTTCTCAAAAAACACGGATGTTAAACAACCTGGCAAAAACCGCACCGTCTGCTTGACCTGCCCCCTTCCTTCATTTATTATAACCGGATTACAACACTTCCGACGCTCCTTGCCTCCCGTCCTTCTATTGTGTCGTCTTGATGAACGAACGAAAGACAAAACTGGATAAAATCCGTGTTTTTGTTGACAAGATGCCGAGCTTGTCCACCACGGTCAGCAAGGTGATGGAGATCTGCAGCCGAGTTGACACCTCCCCCAACGATCTCAACAAGGTCATCTCCCTTGACCCGGTTCTGACCGGACAAGTCCTCAAGCTGATCAACTCGGCCTACTACTCCCTGGTGAACAAGGTCACCTCGTTGACCCGGGCCATCATCATGCTGGGGCTGAACACCGTCAAGAATCTGGCCCTGTCGACCGCTGTCATCCGCTGCGTCGGCCAGGCCAAAAAGTCCAAGGCCCTGCCGATCAAGGATTTCTGGGCCCATTCCATCGGCGTGGGCGTGATGGCCAAACTGCTGGCTGCTGAACGTGGTCTGCCGCTGGCCGAGCGGGAGGAGTACTTTGTCGCCGGTCTGCTGCACGATCTCGGCAAGATCCCCTTTGGCGACGAATACACTGAGGTGCTGGCCCAAGTTAATAAAGAGCAAGAACCCCTGGTTCAATTGGAAAAAAAATACCTGGAAATCGACCACGAAGAAATCGGGGAGATGATCGCCTCCAAGTGGAAACTCAATGCGGTCATCACCGACGCCATCTGTCATCACCACTCGCCGGAACTGGCCGAACCGGACCATCAGGCCCTGGTGGCCACGGTGGCCCTGGCGGATTTTTATATCTGCCTGTTTGACATCGGCTATGCCGGCAACCGTTATCCCGACGAGAGCCAATTGGCTCCTCTCCTCGATCTATGCGGACTGGAGTGGCCTACCGTTGCCGGACTTTCAGAAGCGGTTGATGCGGAAATCAGGAAGGCGGAAATTTTTCTTCAGGTCTGAACAACAGCAACACCCCTTGCCCAAAAGGATACGCGCATGATCAAGGTGAAATTCTGGGGAGTCCGCGGGTCGATCCCCTGTCCGGGTCCGAAAACCATGAAGTACGGCGGCAACACCGCCTGTATCGAGCTGCGTTTTCCGGAAGTCAACCGCCACATTATCATCGATGCCGGTTCCGGCATCCGCGATTTGGCCAACTTCATGCTGGCCAACGATCTCCCCAAGGGACCGATTGCCACCGAGATCTATCTCTCCCACACCCATTGGGACCACATCATGGGCTTTCCCTTTTTTGTGCCCGTCTATATCCCCGGCACCCGGATCAAGGTGTTCGGACCGGTGACCTATGAGGACGAGCCACTGGAGGCGGTGGTCGGCGGTCAGATGAAATACCGTTATTTTCCCGTCAACATGGGCGAACTGGCCAGTTCTATCGAATACCGGCGGCTGAAGGAGGAACCGATACTCGACCTCGGCGACGGCATCACCCTGTCGACCGCGATCATCAATCACCCCATTACCGCGTTGGGCTACCGGTTCAGTTTTCGCGGCGCGGTGTTCTGCACCGCTTACGACACCGAACCCTTTCGCAACCTCTTTGTCACCGATCCCGACCATCCCGCCTACGACGAATTGATGGCGCTGGAAGGGGAGGAAGCGGCCCGGGAACAGAATCTGGTGCTGGAACATTTTTTCACCGGTGCCGACCTGCTGGTGCACGATGCCCAGTACACCCGGCAGGAGTATGAAAAAGGCAAGGTCGGCTGGGGCCACAGCCCGATCGAGGATGCCATCGCCTCCGCCAAGCGGGCGGGGGTAAAACAATTGGCCCTGTTCCATCATGACCCGGAACGCAGCGACGATCAGCTTGACCAGATGGCCCACACCTACTGTGCCCCCGAGTACACTGGCCCCATGCAGGTGTTTTTTGCCCGCGAGGGTCAGGAAATCATTCTTTAACCGCATGGCACACCGGGGACAATCCAGTGGGTGCGCCACAAAAGGAGTCGAACATGCCTCAGGTCACCCTTGATTGCCTCGGACTTCCCTGTCCCCAGCCGGTCTTGCGCGTCAAGGATGTCCTGGCGCAAGGGGCACAGCGCATTGAGGTCTTGGTGGACAACGAGGCCTCGAAAAATAACATCCTCCGTTTTGCCCGCAACCAGGGGCATGAGGCCACCAGTATCGACCGACCCGGAGGCTGCTTTGCCATCACCATCACGGCTGCGGCCAACCCGGGGGAGCAGGAGGCCTTTGATCTGGCCGAGTACCGCTGCGATGCCCCGGCCACGCCCAAAATGGTCTACGTCATTTCCTCCGATTCCATGGGCCGGGGGAGCGAAGAGCTGGGATGGGCCCTGCTCCAGACCTACATCCAGACCATCAAGGATGTCAGCCCGCTGCCCGAAAAAATCCTCCTGTACAACAGCGGCGTCAAGCTGGTGACCGCCTCCTCCGGTGCCCTTGAGGCCCTCAAACAGTTGCAGGCCCAGGGGGTCGAGATTCTCGCCTGTGGTACCTGTCTCGACTTTTTCAAACTGAAATCCGCCATTCAAGTCGGCCAAATCTCCAACATGTATGATATTATGAATTCGATGGCCAGCGCCGACAAGATCGTCAGCCCCTACTGATCCAGCCAATCCCCGGCCCCTATTGCTTCCTGACCTCATCCTTCTTGCCTCCGAATCTGCCTCCCCGACCATTATGACACAGCACATCCCGTTTTCTGCCCTGCGCTCTTGGCTTGCCGCCGCCGCCCTCCTGTTCCTCCTCTGCCTCACCACGGATGGTCTGGCCAAAAAGGCCGCACCTGAGGAGTTCAACGCTGACCGCAACCAACTGATCGCCCTGATGCTCAGCCAGCAGCTTCCGGCCCAGCATTTCAGTCATCAACCTTTGGATGACCCCCTCTCCCGCAAGGCTTTTGATCTGTACCTCCGGCAGCTTGATCCGAGAAAACGGTTTCTGCTCCTGTCCGATGTCAAACAGCTCGACGCCTTTGCCGATCATATCGACGATGAACTCAGCCGGGGCAAGGTACTGTTGCCCGATGCCGGCATGACCCTGCTCAACGACCGGATCCTTCAGGTAGAGAAGTTGATCGATCCGATTCTGGACCAGGGGTTTGATTTCGAGAGCAAGGAATACCTCGAAATTGAACCCAAGAAACTGGATTTTGCCGAAAATGCGGAGAAACTCCAGGCCCGCTGGCGCCTCTCCCTGAAGATGCAGGTGCTTGATGCCTATTTCGATCTCCTGGAGGCCAAGGGCAAACAGCAGCCGGAACTGTTGAAAAATATCCATCCGAAAAACCATCCGGCGGAGCTGAAGGAGGCGATCAAGAAGGTGCGCGCCTCCACCCACCGGGCCTTGAGCCGGCTGGTGCATCAGTCCCGCCAGGATCACTTTGACCGTTATTTCGATGCAGTGGCTCGGGCCTTTGACCCGCACTCCGATTACATGGCCCCGTCCTCAAAAGAAGATTTCGACATCCAGATGAGCGGTTCCCTCGAAGGGATCGGGGCACTGCTCCGGGAGGACGAGGGGCTGATCAAGGTCATCCGGATCATTCCCGGCAGTGCGGCCGAGAAACAGGGGCAACTGCAGGCCGAGGACACCATCCTGGCCGTTGCCGAGAAGAACGGCGAACCGGTCGATATCTCGGAAATGCGGATCCGCGAAGCGGTCAGTCTTATCCGGGGGCCCAAGGGGACCGAGGTGCGCTTGACCGTGCAGAAACCCGATGGCAGCAAGCGGATCATTGCGATCATCCGTGATGTGGTCCAGATCGAGGAGACCTACGTCAAGTCGACGGTAATCAAAAATGGTAAAACCGCCATCGGTTACCTCCGCATCCCCAGTTTCTATCGGGATTTTGCGGCCCAGAGCAATGGCAAGGAGAGCCGGAACGTCAGCGATGATACCATGGCGGAACTGGTCAAACTGAAACGGCAGAAGATCAACGGGCTCATTCTCGATCTACGCAACAACGGCGGGGGTGCCCTGACCGATGCGGTCCAGATCTCGGGGCTTTTTCTTGCCGGCGGTCCGATTGTCCAGGTCAAGGATTCGCAGGGGGCCATTCGGGTGCTGGAGGACGAGGATCCCGACGTCGCCTACGGCGGACCGCTGATCGTGCTGGTCAATCAATTCAGCGCCTCAGCCTCGGAGATTCTCGCCGCTGCCCTCCAGGATTACGGGCGAGCCTTCATCATCGGCGGCGAGCATACCCACGGCAAGGGTACCGTCCAGGCCATGATGGACATGAATAAAAACCTGCCGCTCCTCCATCTGCAAAAATATGACGACCTGGGCGCATTGAAACTGACCATCCAGAAATTCTACCGGGTTAATGGCGGCTCCACTCAGTACAAGGGGGTCGAACCCGATCTGGTGGTCCCCTCGATGTTCGATTACCTGGAAACCGGCGAAAAATATATGGATTACTCCCTGCCCTGGGATCAAGTGGAGCAGGTCGATTATTCCCGGTGGAAGGGGGATCGCTTCGTCAAGGAGCAACTGCGGCAGTCCGGCAAACAATGGACCGAAAACAACACCGCCTTCAAAAAAATCCAGGAAGAGACCCAGAAGGCCAAAATTCGCGCCAAACAAACCAATGTGGCCGTCTTCGTTGACGGGATGTGGAAAGACCGGGAAGAGGTCAAGGCCACGCGCAAAGAGGCCAAGGCGGCCGGGCTGTTGCAAGAGGAGAGCGATGACGGGGCTGCCCCTGGCGCGGAGAAGAAACTCGACGAGGTGGTTGCCACCGATCCCTATATCCAGGTGTCTCTATTTCTGCTGAAAGAAGGGCGTGCCAACGGCGGGACGGTTGGAGCTGCGCACTAAACTTTTATCTTGAAACAAATCGGCAATCATGCTAGAGCATGCTGTGCATGAATCGTCATTCATTTTTATTGAATGAAAGATTGTTGATATACTGACAGAATTACACTGGGTGCCAAGAGCTGGTGGAACGGCTTGCGGTGGCCCCGAGACCGTATGCGATGGAATTGACGGAAGCGCTGGCGAACAAGAAACAAGAGATCCTCTCCTTATGGATTGAGCGAACCCTTGACAGTTATTCCGCACCCGGTTTTTTCAAAAGCGCGAAAGATCCATTCGCCAACCCGGTGGGCAGCAATATTGCCGCCGGCTTGACCACACTCTTCGACTTGTTGCTGGCCAAGGCCGAACTTCAGGCCTTTGCGAAACCGTTGGATCAGGTGGTCCGGATTCGGGCGGTGCAGGATTTTACCCCAGCGCAGGCGGTCGCTCCCTTCCTTGAATTGAAGTGGGTGGTGAAGCAGGTCTTTTCCGGCGACAAGAACGTCCAGCCGCTGCTGCGGACGCTTGATGCCCTGGACTGTGAAATTGACCGGATGGCATTGGCCGCCTTTAATATCTACTGCGACTGTCGGGAGCAACTGTACCAGAACCGGATTCGTGAGTTGAAAAGCGGCAGTGCCATTCTGACCGATGCCGCATGCCCTTCGGCCGTTCTGCGGCAGGAGTTGCAAAACGGCGACAAGAAGATCGAGCAGTGAGAACGTGTGACCGGCCGGACGGCTTCAAGACAGGATATTGAGGCAGGAGTTCGGCTTTTATCGTAACTTCAAGGAAGTTACAGTAAACATGAATGCGAAGGAGTGATCAATGAAGTACGCCTTCCCTTTGGCGGCAGTAATTGCCCTGGTGTTGCTTGCGCTGATATTGGTGCAGATACCGGGAATGCAATACCTCTTTGGTGTTGCCATCCCTTATCTGGCCATGGCGCTGTTTTTAGGCGGTTTTTGTTACCGGGTCATCCATTGGGGCAAATCGCCGGTCCCGTTCAAAATTCCCACTACCTGCGGTCAGGGGTATTCGCTGCCCTGGATCAAGCATGACAAACTCGAGGCTCCGGTCAACACCGCCCAGGTGGTGGCCAGGATGTTCCTCGAAATTTTTCTCTTCCGCTCACTCTGGCGCAACACCAAGGCCACGGTCTACGGCGGCCCCAAGCTGACCTACGAATCGAGCAAGTGGCTGTGGCTGTTCGGCATCATGTTTCACTACAGCTTTTTGGTGATCATCATCCGCCACATGCGGCTGTTCCTCGATCCGGTGCCGTGGATGGTTTCCTTGGTGGAAACAGGCGACTCGCTCTTGCAGATCGGCGCTCCGACCATGTACACCACCGACGTCACCCTGGTGCTCGCCCTGCTGTTCCTCTTCGGCCGTCGTCTGATGAATCCCCAGGTGCGCTACATCTCCCTGAGCAACGATTATTTCCCGCTGTTCCTGATCCTCGGGATCGCGTTCACCGGCATCCTGATGCGGTTTTTCCTGCGGACCAATGTCGACATTAACGCCATCAAACAATTGGCGGTCGGGCTGGTCACCTTTTCCCCGACCATCGTCACCGAGATCAGTTCCCTGTTCTATGTTCACCTCTTTTTAGTGTGCACTCTGCTTGCCTACTTTCCTTTCAGCAAGCTTATGCATATGGGCGGCGTCTTCCTCAGCCCGACCCGAAATCTGGCAAACGATTCGAGAATGAAACGCCACATCAACCCCTGGAACCCGGATATCAAGCCGCATTCGTATGCCGGCTATGAGGACGAATTCCGTGCGGACATGATCGAGCAGGGCATTCCCGTCGAGAAAGAGTTGCCGCCGAAGGCTAATGACTAACGCTGGATAATTCAAGAGTATAAGGACAGAGCAATGGCAGTAGTAAAGGTAGATAAGTTGGCACGGAGCGTTGCCGAGGGACCTTCGCTGATGACAGGCTCCATCCCAACCAAAGATTGGATGGATGTTCCTGCCGTATTCAAGCCCGGAAATTACGCCTACCCGACTAAGCCTGAAAAGCTTAGATATCTGGATAGTCAGCAGGGAGTCAGCTTTCCCAACGCGCGCGAATGGAACCCCGAGGATGACGACTGGAAACTTCCCGAGAACTGGAAGGAAATCATTCTCCAGGGACTGGCGGACCGGCTCGATCGGTTCCGCTCACTGAAAATTTTCATGGATTGCTGCGTCCGTTGCGGCGCCTGCGCCGATAAGTGCCACTTTTTCCTCGGCACCGGCGACCCCAAGAATATGCCCGTGTTGCGGGCTGAGCTGCTCCGATCCATCTACCGGCAGGAATTTACCCGGGCCGGCAAGATCCTGGGCAAGCTGGCCGGTGGCCGCGAGATGACCGTGGGCGTGCTCAAGGAATGGTTCATGTATGCCTATCAGTGCACGGAATGCCGTCGCTGCTCGGTGTTCTGTCCCTACGGCATCGATACCGCCGAGATCACCATGATGCTGCGCGAGCTGCTCCACCTGGTCGGTATCGGCATCAACTGGGCCATGGAGCCGGTCTCTAACTCCAACCGGACCGGTAACCACATGGGCCTCACCCCGCAGGCCTTCAAGGGCAATGTCGATTTTCTCTGCGACGATATCGAGAACCTCACCGGCATCCGGGTCAACCCGACCTTCAACCGCAAGGGCGCCGAGGTGCTGTTTGTCACCCCTTCGGCCGATGTCTTTGCCGAACCGGGCATCTTCACCTGCATGGGCTATCTGCTCCTGTTTGAGGCCATCGGCCTGGATTACACCTGGTCGACCTATGCCTCCGAGGGCGGCAACTTTGGTCTCTTCACTTCCAACGAGATGATGAAGAAACTGAACGGCAAGATCTACGCGGAAGCCAAACGCCTCGGCGTGCGCTGGATCCTCGGCGGCGAATGCGGTCACATGTGGCGCGTGCTCCATCAGTACATGGACACCATGAATGGCCCGACCGACTTCCTCGACGTGCCGCGTTCGCCGATTACCGGTACAGTCTTCGACAACGCCAAGTCCACCAAAATGATCCACATTTCCGAGTTCACCGCCGACCTGATCAAGAACAACAAGATCAAGCTCGACAAGAGCCGCAATGCCCATGTCACGGCGACCTTCCACGATTCCTGCAACCCCTCGCGGGCCATGGGACTGCTGGATGAACCGCGATATATTCTTGACCACGTGGTCGAGAATTGGGTGGAGATGCCGGAGAACACCATCCGGGAGAAGACCTTCTGCTGCGGTTCGGGCACGGCCCTCAATACCGACGAGATCATGGAAATCCGGATGCGATCGGGACTGCCACGGGCCAATGCCGTCAAGTATGTCCATGAAAAGCACGGCGTCAACACGCTCGGCTGTGTATGCGCGATCGACAGGGCGACCCTGACGACCCTCATGAACTACTGGGTGCCCGAAGTACAGGTGGCCGGTTTGAGTGAGCTGGTCGGCAACGCATTGGTGATCGAAGGGGAACAACGCCAAGACCTGACCGAAGGGCTCAGGACCTTGGTTTAACTGACCGGCAGGAAGGGAGGAAGAGCGATGTATGATAGCGGTAAAATAATCCCGGGACTGATTATTTTCGTCCTGTTTATTACCATACCCATTTGGTACAACCGCGGTGCCGCCGGGTCTGTGCCGAAACCCGAGTTACCCAAGGATGCCAAAACCTGTGTGTTGCCGGCGGCCGAAATTCGCGCCGAGCATATGAAACTGCTCAACGTCTGGCGAGACGAAGTCCTGCGCGACGGTAAACGGGCAACTTTTGAGCTGGAGGGCAAGCAATACCAGAAGAGCCTGATGCTGACCTGCATGAAGTGCCATACGAGCAAGAAGCAGTTCTGTGACAAATGTCATACATACGCATCGGTTCAACCATATTGCTGGGACTGCCACTTGGCTCCTGTTGAGTGAACGGCTAGGAGGAGATATAACAGATGGATACAAATAGAAGAAATTTCCTCAAGGTAGCCGGTATCTCGACACTGGCTGGCCTTGGTGGTACCGCTGTGGTTGACCGTTTGGTTGCAGGTGCTGGCATGGCGCATGCCACGACGGGTGCAGGTCAGGGCGCGGAACAGGCCGGCGCGGCCAAGGCCGGTGCCACCCGGTATGGCATGGTCATTGACATCAAGAAGTTTCAGATGGATCCCGGCTTGGGCGAGAAGGCGGTCAAAGCCTGTCATCAGATCCACAATGTCCCCAATTTTCCGGAAAAGAGGGATGAGATCAAATGGATCTGGATGACCAACTTTGAGAATGCCTTTCCGGAAAAGCCAAATCTGTACCAGGATGAAGTGACCGAAAAGCATCAACTGCCCATCCTGTGCAACCATTGCGATAATCCGCCCTGTGTTCGGGCCTGTCCCACCAAGGCAACCTTTCGCTCCGATGACGGCATTGTCGGCATGGACTACCATCGCTGCATCGGTTGTCGGTTCTGCATGGCCGCCTGCCCCTACGGCAGCCGGAGCTTCAATTGGCGCGACCCCCGACTGTTCATCACCAACATCAATAAAGACTACCCCGCCCGTACCCGCGGTGTGGTCGAAAAATGCAATTTTTGTGTGGAACGTGTCCAAATCGGTAAACTGCCGGCCTGTGTCGAGGCGATTATTGACAGCAAGGCGTTGGTTTTTGGCAATCTCAATGATCCGAACTCCGAGATCCGCAAGATTCTGAAAGAAAAACATACCATTCAGCGGAATCCTTCCCTCGGAACCTTACCTTCAGTCTTTTATATCGTGTGAGGCCCCCATGTTTGAAAAAGCATTAAAAGGAAACAATTACTACTGGATGTGGCTGGCCTTCCTCGGCTTTTTTGTCGCGGTGGCCGTGGTCTGCTATCTCCGTCAGTACTTCTATGGACTTGGCCTCACCGGAATGACCCGTGACGTTTCGTGGGGACTCTATATCTCCCAGTTTACCTTCCTGGTCGGTGTGGCGGCAGGAGGGGTGATGCTGGTGCTGCCCTACTATATTCATAACTTCAAGGCATTCGGACGGATCACCATCCTCGGCGAATTCCTCGCCATTGCCTCGCTGCTGATGTGCATGATGTTCATCATGGCGGATCTCGGCCAGCCGCTGCGCGGCCTCAACGTCCTGCTCTATCCCACCCCCAATTCCATGCTGTTCTGGGATATGTGCGTGCTCTGGGGCTACCTGATTCTCAACGCCCTGTGCGGTTGGGTGATCCTGACCGCTGAGCGCAAACAGATCCATCCGCCGAAATGGATCTATTTCTTCGTGTACCTGTCGATTCCGTTCGCGTTCTCGATCCATACCGTGACCGCTATGCTCTACTGCGGTCTGCCCGGACGGCATTTCTGGCTTTCCGCCATCATCGCCCCCCGCTTTCTGGCCTCGGCTTTTGCCGCCGGTCCGGCCCTGATCGTGGTCATGGCCCTGATTTTGAAGCGGGTGGCCAATTTCGATGCCGGCAAGGAGGCGATCAACAAGATGGTGACCATCATCACCTATGCCGCCATCGCCAACATGTTCTTTGTCTGCCTGGAGTTCTTCGTCGGTTTTTACTCCGATATTCCCGGCCATAAGCATACCCTGCAGTACCTGTTCTTCGGGCTTGAACATCATGGGCATGTCTACAACAACCTGGTGCCGTTCATGTGGGGCTTCATTGTCCTTTTCTTCGTCGGGATCGCCCTGATCACCATTCCGTACACCCGGAAACAGAGCGATCTCTGGTTGGGTATCGGCTGCGCCTCGATCTTCTTCGCCTTCTGGCTGGATAAGGGCATCGGGTTTGTGCTGGGCGGCTTCGTGCCCACGCCGACCGAAGAGATCGTCGAATATTATCCGACCATCAATGAGCTGTTTATCACCATCGGTATCTGGGCCGCCGGTTTCTTTATCCTCAGTGTCCTCTACAAGATAGCCATCGGGGTTGAACACGAGATCGAAGCCTGACGATTCAAGAACGCAATAAAAAAACCCCCCGATGATTCGGGGGGTTTTTTTTTGCCCAATGCTCAGAAACCGGCTGCTTGCAGGTAGAGGTGCCAGAGGTAGAGGATTTGGGGCTGCAGGAGGAGAAAGGAGAGGGCTGCCAGGGCCAGAAAAGGGCCGAACGGTATTCGGGTCTGCCCCCCCTTTTTTTGTTTGAGCATGGCGGCCACTCCCACCAGACTGCCGACCAAGGAACTGGTAAAAACCACATACAAAAGGCTCTGCCAGCCAAGAAAGGCCCCGATCATGGCCAGGAGCTTGATGTCGCCGCCTCCCATCCCTTCCCGCTTGGTCAGGGCATAGTAGCCGAAGGCCACCGCATACAACAACCCGCCGCCGAAGAACACGCCGAGGGCCGACTGTTGCCAGGTGACCGTGTGGCTGAAAAAAGAGCCGGCAAACCCGAGCACGATGCCGGGCAGGCTGATGCTATCCGGAATTATTTGATGATGGATGTCGATAAATATGATAACCAGCAGGGCAGCGCAAAAGACGAAATACAAAAACAGCTCGAAACTCACGCCGAACCGGCGGTACACCAGGGCCGAGAGCAGGGCCATGGCCAGCTCGACCAGAGGATACTGCCAGGAAATGACCCCCTTGCAGGTCCGACAACGGCCGCGCAGCGCCAGATAGCTGAGGAGCGGGATGTTTTCGTACCAGGCCAGCGGCCGCTGACATCGGGGACAGTGCGAGGCCGGAAAGACGATGGAGGCATCCTTTTTGGGTAGGCGCAAAATAACCACATTGAGAAACGAGCCGACCACGGCGCCAAACACCGCGGCCACAGCGAGCAAAGCTGATTCCATGATCGATAACCACTTGTTGTTTGTAGAGAAGAACACTCTTTACCTGTGATGTGTTGTATCGCTTTCTATGTCTGAGTACCAGGAAAATTCCATTGTCCGATCGGTCGAGCGACTGGCCGAATCCTTCTATCGGTTGACCCTGTCCGCCCCCCGGATTGCGGCCGCGGCCCAACCGGGCCAGTTTGTGATGGCGGCCTGCGGACCATCGCTGGACCCGTTGCTGCGCCGTCCTTTCTCCATCCACCGCTGCATCGGGCCGGATCGGATCCAGCTCCTTTTTCGGGTGGTCGGCCGGGGTACCGGATTGCTCGCCGCAACCCGGCCGGGGCAACCGCTCAGCCTTATCGGGCCGCTGGGGCGGGGTTTTCGGACCACACCGGCGGGGCCGGTCGGGCTGGTCGGCGGCGGCATCGGTATTGCCCCCCTACTCTTCCTCGCTGACCGGCTGGCCGTCGCTTGTCCGGATTCCCAACCCTGCACGGTTCTGCTCGGTTCGCGGACCGGCGAGGAGCTGCGGCAACTGGCCACGGAATTCGGCCACCTGGGCTGCCAAGTCGAAACCGCCACCGACGATGGTTCCCTGGGCTACCATGGCCTGGTCACTGATCTGCTCGCCTCCCATCGTGCGCACCTGCAGAGGGTGTATGCCTGCGGACCCCACCCGATGATGGCCACGGTCGCCGGCTTGTGCCGGACAGCCCGGATCCCCTGCGAGGTCTCGCTGGAGGCGCACATGGCCTGCGGGCTCGGCGCCTGCCTCGGCTGCACTGTCCATGGGGCCGATAACCGGTATAAACATGTCTGTTCCCACGGCCCGGTGTTCGCGGCCGAGGAGGTGGCATGGAATCGGTGAAGGCCCCCCTCGATCTCTCCGTCTCCCTGGGGCCGCTGTCGCTGGCCAATCCGGTGCTGACCGCCTCGGGCACCTTCGGCTACGCCGCGGAATTTGCCTCCCTCGTTGCCCTCGACCGGTTGGGCGGGGTGGTGGTCAAAGGGATCTCCCTGGCGCCCCGGCCGGGCAATCCACCGCCGCGGGTGGTCGAGACCCCCTGCGGCATGCTCAACGCCATCGGCCTGGAGAATGTCGGGGTCAAGCGGTTCATCAGCGACAAGATGCCCTTCCTCCGTACCTGCGGCTGCCGGGTCATCGTCAACATCCTCGGCGATTCCATTGAGGAATACGCCGCCTTGGCCGAAGAATTGTCCGGCGTATCCGGGGTCGACGGTCTGGAAATCAACATCTCCTGCCCCAATGTCAAAAAGGGCGGGGTCGCCTTCGGCACGGTGCCGGAAATGGCGACGATGGTCACCCGGGCGGTGAAAGCGGCGACCGATCTGCCGGTCATCGTCAAGCTCTCGCCCAATGTCACCGATATCGTGGCCATGGCCCGCGCCGTGGCCGCGGGGGGCGCCGATGCGATCTCCCTGATCAACACCCTGATCGGCATGGCCATCGATGCCCGAACCCGGCGGCCGAAGCTGGCCAATGTCATCGGCGGTCTGTCCGGCCCGGCGATCAAGCCCGTTGCCCTGCGCATGGTCTGGCAGGTGGCCTCGGCGGTATCTATCCCGGTGATCGGTATCGGCGGCATCGGCACTGCCGAAGACGCGATCGAGTTTTTGCTCGCCGGAGCCACGGCCATTGAGGTGGGGACGGCCAACTTCTACAATCCGGCGGCGACCGGCCAGATCATTGCCGGGATCGAGGACTACCTGCGCCAGCAGGGGGAATCCTCGGTCCGGGCCATCATCGGCTCGCTCCGGCTGGGGGCCTAGAGATGGCCGCCCACCGGGGATTGATCTGCGTCTCGGTGCTGGCCGTGGACAACGGGGCCGTCCTGGCGGCGGTGGCACCCGTTGCCCCCCTGGCCGACGTGATCGAGATCCGGATCGACGGCCTGCGCGAGCCGCTCACCGCCGATTGCATCGCCGCCCTCCCCAAACCGGTGCTGGCGACCAACCGGCCGGTCTGGGAAGGCGGGCAGTACGCCGGCAGCGAAACGGAGCGGATCGACCAGCTCTGCCGCGCCCTGCGGGGTGGAGCCCGCTATGTCGACATCGAACTGCGGACCGCCCCGGAACTGCGCAACCGCCTCCTGCACGAGGCCAAGCAGCAGGGCGCCGAAGTCATCGTCTCCAGTCACGATTTTGCGGGCACGCCGTCCACCGAACAGCTTACAGCCACCCTGCGTCAGATGATCGCCAGTGGCGCCGATATCGGCAAGATCGTCACCACCGCCGCCGCACCCGGCGACGCCCTGCGGGTGCTGGCCCTCCAGCAGGAGGCCATGGCCGCCCGCTTCCCCCTGAGCGCCTTTGCCATGGGCGCGGCCGGGACGATCAGCCGTCTGGCCACGCTCTATCTCGGCGGCTTCATGACCTATGCCGCCCTGTCCAGGGCCCAGGCCACTGCTCCGGGCCAGCTCACGGTGCACGACCTCCATAACCTGCTGGCCCTCCTTGAGCCCAGCCCATGATCAACGGCCACACCCGACTTTTCGGCATCATCGGCGATCCGGTCGAGCACTCCCTGAGTCCGGTGATGCACAATGCCGCCTTTGCCCACCTGGGGGTCAACGGGGTCTATGTGCCCATGCGGCCGGCCGATTTGGCCGATGGTTTCCGCGGCCTGCGCAGCCTGGGCTTCATCGGGGTATCGGTCACCGTGCCGTTCAAGGTGGCGATCATGGATTATCTCGACCAGATCGACCCGGTGGCCCGCAAGATCGGCGCGGTCAACACCCTGCTGTTCGAGCGGACCGCGGGCGCCACCCGGTGTATCGGCTACAACACCGACTGGCTGGGCGCCAACCGGGCCCTGGCCGAGGCCATGGACCCGGCCGGGCGCACGGTCCTCATCATCGGGGCCGGCGGCGCGGCCCGGGCCGTGGGGTTCGGCCTGCTCGAAGCCGGAGCCCGGGTCCTGGTGACCAACCGCACCGAAACCAAGGGAAGGGAGCTGGCCGCCCAGTTGGGCAGTCGCTTTGTGCCGGCCGCCGAGCTGGTGCAGGTGCGGGCCGACGGCCTGATCAACACCACCTCGGTGGGCATGGCGCCCCAGGCCGATGCGATGCCCATCGACCCGGCACTGCTGCCCCGATTTTCCGTGGTCATGGACATCGTTTACGCGCCGCTGACCACCCGGTTGCTGCGCGAGGCCGCCGCCCGCGGCTGCCGCACCGTTGACGGCCTCAAGATGCTCCAGTACCAGGGGGCGGCCCAATTCACCCTCTGGACCGGCCTGGAGGCGCCCCATGCGGTCATGCGCGAAGCCCTGATCGGAGCACTCGAAAGCCGGCAATCCTAACCGTTTTATCCCTCCATACGCCCAATGATCACCATTACTCCAGTCCCTGCCCTCGATGCCGTTGTCATTGTCCCCGGTTCCAAGAGCCTGACCCAGCGCGCCCTGATCGCCGCTGCCCTGGCCGACGGCCCCTCCCGGCTGCTCGGCCCCCTGGCCAGCGAAGACACCCGCTTCACCATGGAGGCCCTGCGGGCCATGGGGATCGCCTGCGACGACCGCGACCCGGACTGCTGGCTCATCCAGGGCAGCTCCGGCCGGATCGTCGAACCGGCCGACGACATCTTCCTGGGCAACAACGGCACTGCCACCCGCTTCCTCACCTCGGTGGCGGCGCTCGGCCACGGCCGCTTCCACATCACCGGCAGCGAACGTATGCGCGAGCGCCCGATCCTGCCCCTGATGGAGGCCCTGCGCGGCTGGCAGGTGGCTATCGCCAGCGACGAAGGCACCGGTTGCCCGCCCCTGACCATCCAAGCCACGGGCTTGGCCGGCGGCCGCACCGTACTGCCCGAGGGCAAGTCGAGCCAGTACCTCTCCTCCCTGCTCCTGGTGGCGCCCTATGCCGCGACCCCGGCGGAACTGGAGGTCCGGGGCGAGATCCTCTCCCAGCCCTATGTCGAGATGACGCTCGCGGTGATGGCCGATTTCGGTATCCGGGTCGAGGCCGCGCCGACCCTGAATTTCTTCCGCATCCCCCAGGGGCGATACCGGGGGATGACCTATGCCATCGAAGGCGACGCCTCCGGGGCCTCCTATTTCTGGGCCGCGGCAGCGATTACCGGCGGCCGGGTCACCGTGGCCAACGTGCCGGTGCCCTCGCTCCAGGGCGACGCCCGCCTGCTGCCCTACCTGGCCCGCATGGGTTGCCGGATCGAGCAGACCGAGGCCGGTATCAAAGTCACCGGCCCCGAGACCCTCGAAGGGATCGAACTGGACATGGGCGACATGCCCGACGTGGCCCCGACCCTGGCGGTGGTGGCCGCCTTTGCCGAGGGCACGACGATCATCAACAATATCGCCCATCTGCGGATCAAGGAATGCGACCGCTTGTCCGCCGTGGTCAGCGAACTGCGCAAGCTGGGCGCCGAAGTCGAGGAGGAACCGGCGCGGATGATCATCCACGGCCGCAAAGGCGGCTCCAACCTGCACGGAGCCACCATCGCCACCTACGACGACCACCGCATGGCCATGAGCTTTGCCGTGGCCGGCCTGCGCCTTGCCGGGGTGACGATCACCGGCGAGCAGTGCGTGGTCAAATCCTTTCCCGATTTCTGGGAACGGTTCGGGCGGATGGCCGGTACGAGATGAAACCATCGGAGAGCGCCAAGGAGAGCGCTATCCGCCGACGACAAACGAACAAGAGGGAGAGAACGATGTTGAGGAACAGGAAATGGCTGGGAACGCTGGCCGGTGGTCTGGCGATGGTTCTGGGGGTTTTTTCGTCAGGCTGGGCGGCAACCCCGGGGACGCATTACAACTACGGCCTTGAGGGGGTGACAGGGGCGACAGCCCCGCCGCCGGGTTGGCACTACCGGATGTACAATCTCTGGTATAATCCGAACGAATTCAAGGATAACAGCGGCAACACCGCTCCGGGAAACACAGAACTCGATGTCTTCGCCTCGGCGCAGCGGCTCATTCATGTGACCACGATCAAAATCCTGGGCGCCGATTACTTCTACGATTTCGTCTTCCCCTTGCTCGATCAGGAATTCACCTCGGGTCCCTTCTCGGACAGCCACTCCTTCACCCTCGGCGACATCGAGATCGAGCCCTTTGGCCTGGCCTGGCATCAGCCGCGCTGGGACGCCGTCTTCGCCCTGGCGGTGGTTCTTCCCACCGGCCACTTCGAGGGCGACGAGCCCGCTTCGCCGGGACTGGGCTACTGGTCCGGCCGGCTGACCCTGGGCGGCACCTATTATTTTGACGACAAGAAGACCTGGTCCGCCAGCGTTCTCACCCGGACCCTGATCAACGGCGAGCAGGAGGATACCGAGGTGCGGCCCGGTTCTGAGCTGGTCGCCGAGTATGGTGTCGGCAAGGAATTCACGGTTAACAACACCTGGATGATCCGCCCCGGTCTCACCGGCGCCTCCTACTGGCAGTTTTCCGACGACAGCAAGGATAACCTGACGTATCGAATCAACGACGACGAGCACAAACAGGCCCATGCCGCCGGCGCCGAGATCAATGTGTTCTACCTGCCCATGCTCTTCCAGGTGAACCTGCGCTATCTCCAGGAGTACGGGGTCGAAAACGGTCCGGAAGAGTCGCGGTTCATCGCCACCCTGACCAAATCCTGGTAAGGAAACAGCATAATTGACGGGCCGGCTTTCCTGTTGTGGGGAGTGCCGGCCTTTTTTATCGTCCCTGTGATGGTGACAGGAAACACATGGCGGACAGTACCGCAAAGGTACGGGCCGGCCCAGGAAGCGAGGGGTCTCTTATCGAATTCCGAGCTTTTCAATTCGACTCCTCAGCGTGCTGGGATTGACTCCGAGCAGTTCGGCCGCGCCGCCCTTGCCGTTGATCCTCCCTTTCGTGTACCCCAGGATTTTCCGGATATACCGGGCCATCGCTTCATCAAGCTTGAGCAGTTCGAAATTTTCTTCTTCCTGTTGAGGCGACGCATGCTTCCGCTTTGAGGTGGATCTTGGCGCCAGCGTCTCAAACGAGAGAGCGCCTCCCTGGTAACGGATCAGCTCTCGCTCGACGATATTCTGCAATTCTCTTACATTACCGGGCCAGTCGTAGTGCGTTAACCGTTCGAGTGCCCCTGGAGCCACAGCCGGGGTCACCGCCAACCCCAGTTCCCTGCTCTTGGCCAGCACAAGGTGCCTCACTAAGGCGGGGATGTCGTCCCTTCTCTGTCTGAGAGGAGGGATGAAGATGGGAAAGACATTGATCCGAAACCACAAATCCTCGCGAAAACGATTTTCGGCGATCATTTGTTCCAGATTCCGGTGGGTCGCGGCGATGACCCGGATATCAACCGGAATGGGCTTGATGCCGCCGACTCTCTCCAATTCACGATTTTGCAAGACCCGTAACAATCGTACCTGGGCCTGGAGAGGGAGTTCTCCTATCTCGTCCAGAAAGAGGGTGCCGCCGTTTGCTCGTTCGAAGCGCCCCCGTTTCTTGGTCAATGCTCCGGTAAAGGCCCCCTTTTCGTGGCCAAAGAGTTCGCTATCAAGAAGTGATTCGGCAATGGCCCCGCAATTCACCTTAATGAACGGTCCGCTGCTGCGCGCCGACCCGTAATGAATTGCGTTGGCAACAACCTCTTTGCCGACGCCCGTTTCTCCCAGGAGGAGGACCGTGTTGTTCAACGGTGCCACCTGACGCACCATTTCCATGACGTTTCTCAACCCGCTGTTTTCCCCGACAATACCTCCGTTAACGTCTGAGGAGAGTTCCCGCTGCAGAAACCGGTTATCGTCGAGGAGCACGTCGCGCAGGTGCAGCAACTCCTGGTGTGCCAGGGCATTGGCCAGGGCAATGGCAAACGGTTCGGCAACCAGGCGAATCAAGGCCACGTGTTCCTCGTGGTAGACGCCATCGCCGATTGCCCTGAGGATCAGCACCCCGATCCTTTGGTCTTCAATACGCAGCGGCAACGCTAAGGCAGACTTCCCCTCGTTTCGGGTGAGAGCAGCGATAGCCGTCACCATGGGATTCTTGTTGCCGGAATCCACGACCAGGGGTTCCTCCAGCCCCTGCACCCAGTTCCAGAGTTCCTTAGACAGGGGTATAATTTCGACAACCCTCGGTAACTCAGAACCGGCAACGTGCGCAATCCTCCGAATTGCCCCCAACTGCAGGTCATGGATATCGAGGAATATCTCATCGATAGGCAGTACCCGCCGCAGGTATTCGAGGCTGCGATCCAAGGCTGTCGTGATATCGAGGCTACTGCAAATTCTCAGTGTCACCTCGCGAAAAAAATCTTCCGGCTTGATCGTCATTTACCCCCTCTTGCTCTCGATATTTCATAAAATATACATCATTATACGATATTTCGCGATCAATGTGGCGATATTTCGCGCCTCAATCCCGTTATCAATGTTAATTGATCGGAATTTCATATAATTACAACATGGCATCCTTTTCGCTGTGACAAAGATAACAAAGCGCGACAAGGAGGCAAATCATGGCCAATATTCTTTACATCACCTGCAATCTCAAACCTTGTGCTCAATCACGCAGCCTGACCATCGGGAGCGAATTTCTTATGAAGTATCTCAAGCACAACCCGGACGACAGGATCGACTGTCTCGATCTCTATCGTGATCCCATACAGCGCATCGATGCGGATGTGCTCAGCGGCTGGGAAAAGCTTCGCTCCGGCCAGGCGATCATCTCGCTCAACGATGACGAACAGCGGAAAATCGGCAGGATCTGGGCGCTGGCGGACCAGTTCGTGGCCGCGGACAAGTATGTCTTTGTCACTCCGATGTGGAATCTGGGGTTTCCGGCGGAACTGAAAATGTACATCGACACCATTTGCGTGGTCGGGAAAACCTTTACCTACACGGCACAGGGGGCGGTCGGCCTTCTTGCCGGCAGAGGCAAGAAATGTCTTCATATCCATTCCAGCGGGGGCTTCCATCTGGGGAAAGAGGAAGACCATTCAGTTCCATACTTGAAATCGCTGATGAACTTCATGGGGATCGAACACTTTCAGGCCATAGTCATCGAGGGAGTGGATGCGCTTCCTCACATGGCTGCGGAGATCATGAGGAAAGGGCGCGAAGCGTGCCGTTTCATTGCAACCACATTTTAATTGTCTGGGCACGATATAACATTCAAGAATTCATTGTGTGAACATTTTGTCGAGTTTCCTGAACATCTACCAAGAAAATGAAGGCAACGAGGAGCAAGATCATGAAAAATTCACGGTACACTGGAAAAAATGCAGCACTGTTGTTGATCGACCACCAAGTTGGAACAATGGGCTGGGTTCGTACTATCGCTTTCGAAGAGATGAAGCGCCACACGCTCGTGTTGGCCAAGACAGCCAAAGTACTCAATATGCCGGTTGTGCTTACGAGCAGCATGGAGGACCAGGCTCAGGGTCCACTACTCGCTGAACTGGCTGAAATTTTGCCCGAACAGTTCGCCGCACGCGTAAAACGCTTCGGCATCGTCGATGCAATGAACGACCCAAACTTCGCCGCCGCAGTGAAAGCCACCGGACGGAAGAAGCTCATTCTTGCTGGCGTGACCACCGATGTTTGCGTGGTGTATCCGGCAATGCGCGCCGTCAGTGAAGGCTACGATGTCCAGGTGGTCGTTGACGCCAGCGGATCCCCCACGAAAGTTGCTGACGAGATTGCCCTGCGGCGGATGGAGCGAGCAGGGGTTACCCTGACCACTACTGTTCAGCTTGTGGCAGAACTGGCACAGAACTGGACGACTCCGGAGGGGGGACAGCTCCTGCAGATTCTCTTCGAAGACATTCTCTCGAAGAGAGGTGTCGAGACTCAATGATGAAGAGAACAGACGTTCCTTCCTCCCCGTGGGAACCATGCTCAAAGAAATATATCAATCCCAACCAATAACAGCGGTCGGAAATTCCCTTTCCAACTGAAGCAATACAGATGGCAATCCCAGAAGGAGAATACAATGACCGCCAAACTCAGGATGCCCTTTTCTTGGCATCGAATGCGAGACACACTCGGTGTATTGTTCTGCACAGCCTCGTTGGCCGGTTGCACTGTTGGCCCGGATTTCGCGGCGCCGGAGAACGGGCTCAAAGAGGCTGTGTTAACGCCAAGGGCAGATTACGCCAGTGTCTCTCCGACTTCAGTATCCGAGGTGCCTTCCCAATGGTGGAAGCTGTTCAATGATCCGATCCTGTCTGAGCTGGAATCAAAGGCGCAGTCAGCCAACCTTGACCTGCAAGCGGCAACAACCCGTATCGAGCAAAGCCGTGCTCAACTGGGCATTACTTCCTCCCAGTTGTTGCCGAGCGTCGGCGCCAATGCCAGTTACAGCCGGGAGGCGATCAGCGAGCAGGGCATTTTTGCTTTACTGGGTGCGCCGACCAGTCCCGACAATTTTCGGCAGATTGGATTCGATACCCATTGGGAAATGGATTTTTGGGGCCGCGTGCGGCGTGCGCGCGAGGGCGCGACGGCGACCTTGGAAGCCACTGTGTACGACCGCGAGGCCGTTCGCTTGGCCGTGGCTGCCGAAGTGGCGCGAACCTATCTGCAATTGCGCGGGACCCAGGCGCAACTGGATATCGCCGCGCAGAACAAAGAAATCGCCGCGCACGCACTGAAGCTCACCGAGAGCCGCGCACGCAACGGCGTCGCTACCCGCTTCGAGAACTCCTCTGCCCGAGCGCAGTTAGCGACGATCAACGCTATGATTCCCGAGCTGACCCAGCGTCGCAACACGCTGATGAACGCGCTGGCCCTGTTGCTGGGCGAGAGGCCGCGGGCGCTTGATCAGCAACTGCGGCAAACCATGCCGTTGCCTTCGCTTCCCACCGAAGTGCCGGTAGGCGTCTCCTCTGAGTTGGCCCACGGCCGACCTGACATTTTGCGCGCCGAAGCCCAACTCCATGCCGCCACTGCGGCCATTGGCGTGGCCAAGGCCAATTTTTACCCAAATATCAGCCTCAATGGCCGCATTGGCGTGGAAGCGTTCGAAAGTGGCGATCTCAGCAGTTGGGACTCCCGATATTTTTCCATCGGCCCGACGGTGTACCTTCCTCTTTTCCAGGGCGGTCAACTCGTCCAACGGCTGGCGTTGAACGAGGCGCGGCAGAAGGCCGCAGCCCTTGTGTATCGGCAAACAGTCCTGCAAGCCTGGCATGAAGTGGACAATGCCTTGGATGCTTGGGCCGCGCAGCAGCGGCAGCACGCCGAATTGCAGGTTGCCTTTGCCCAGAACAAAGAGGCGCTGCAGGTTGCCGAACGAGGCTACCGGGAAGGCGCTGCCGACTATCTGAGCGTGCTGACCGCACAACGCAACCTGCTTGCCAGCCAAACGAGCCTCAATACCAGCGCCACCAATGCCACCCTCACCTTGGTGAATCTGTACAAGGCGTTAGGCGGAGGGTGGAACGCGGCAGAGCTGAAGACCGCGTCACAACACCAGTCGTCGTTCACTGCACGGGCAGAGGCGAGACCATGAGCAACGCCACGGTGCCGGGACCTGCGCAAGCTGCCGGAGCCCATGCCGGCAAACCTTCGCAACGAGTCATCGCTGGACTGTCCGGCATCTTCATCGCCGCCATGATGGCCGGTTTGAATAGCCGCGTCGGCGTCTTGGCGCTGGCCGATGTGCGCGGCGCCTTAGGCTTTGGCCTCGATGACGCCTCCTGGCTGACAACGGTGTATACCGCAGGCGAACTCATCGCCACGCCCTTTGCGACCTGGTTCGCCATCACCCTGTCAGTGCGGCGCTTCCACATTTTGATGGCGAGCACATGCATGGTCCTTGCCGCATTGCTGCCCTTCGTGCAGGACTTGCACCTGCTCCTGTGCTTGCGATTCTTGCAGGGGATGAGCAGCGGCGCCTTGGTTCCCATCCTGATGATGGCGGCATTGAAGTTTCTTCCCCCGGCCATCCGGTTGCACGGTCTTGCCCTGTATGCGATGACCGCCACCTTCGCGCCCAACCTTTCTCTCTGGTTGGCCGGGCAATGGACCGATGGCCTGTTTGATTGGCGTTGGGTGTACTGGCAGATCATGCCGCTTTGTCTCCTCGCGGCGCTGCTGGTGAACTGGGGCCTGCCGCACGACTCGATCAAGACCGTACGCTTTCGCCAGGCCAACTGGGCTGGCTCGGCTCTTGCCATGGCGGGGCTCGGCCTGATCACGGTCGCGCTTGACCAAGGCGTGCGCTTGGACTGGTTCCGGTCGCCATTGATCACGGTCTCATTGCTGGCCGGGATGATCTTCTTGTGCCTCTACTTGCTGACTGAGTGGTACCATCCCCAACCTTTCCTCAAATTACAACTCCTTGGGCGGCGTAATCTTGGACTGGGCTCAGCCGTTTTTGCCTTCTTGCTGGTGGTGCTCATGTCCGGCTCACTGCTGCCGGCCAACTATCTGGGGGCTATCCAGAGCTACCGCCCTCTGCAGGCGGCGCCCATCGGGTTGATCATCGCTCTACCGCAACTGGTCTTGGGGTCTGTGGTGGCGTTGCTCCTGTATCAGAAATGGATCGACGCCCGTTTTGTCCTTGCCCTGGGACTGGCATTGATCGCGCTGGCGTGTTTCTCGGGCTCCCAACTGACCTCTGACTGGAACCGCGACCAATTTGTCGTCACGCAAATTTTACAAGCCATTGGCCAACCAATGGCCGTGGTTTCGATCCTGTTTCTGACGACAAGCGTCGTGCACCCCAATGAAGGCCCCTATTTTTCAGGCACGATCAACACCGTCCGAGTTTTCGGCACACTCATCGGCGGGGCCGCGATCGGGCAACTCCTGACCGTACGTGGCCGCTTTCATGCGGAAATGCTGCTGGACCATGCGGCCCTGGCCAGCAATGCGCTCCCGCAGTCGCCCGAGCCGTCCTTACTCATGACCATCATCGGCCAGCAGTCGCTGGTGCTGTCGGTGGCCGACGCCTATCGAATACTGGGCGTCTTGGCGCTTCTCTTGATTCCGCTGGTGCTGCGGTTGACCTATATTCCAGCGCCCGACCAACATGCCGTGCCGATTTCCCCCTCTCCTTCACCTTTACCCCAGAGATAACGCAACATGGAACTCCCCAAAAAAGCCAAAACCATCGGTTTCGTGATGCTGCTCGCCGTGACGGTCAGCGGATTTTTCTCTCTCAATCGTCCTGAATCCAGCGCTTCGATCCAGTCGACGGATGATGCGTACGTGCAAGCCGACTCCACCATGGTGGCGCCGCAAGTATCCGGCACAATCGATCGTGTGCTGATTGAAGACAATCAGCCGGTACAGGCCGGTGACTTGCTTGCCACCATCGACGACCGGGATTTCGTGGTTGCCGTAGCCGCTGCGCAGGCGCACGTCGCCAGCGGCCAAGCCACCATCGCGAGCCTGCAAGCGCAACTGGTGCGCCAGGAGACAGCGATTCGCCAAGCGCAGGCAGAAGTAGCGGCTGACGAGGCGTCACTCAAACTTGCCCAAGCCAATCAGGCCCGTTATCGCAATCTTGCGGCGGATGGGTCGGGCACGGTGCAGGCCTTGCAACAAGCCGAGGCGCAGTTGAGCATCCAGCAGGCCAGTCTGGAAAAGAATCAAGCGGCCTTGCTGGCCGCCCGGCAGCAAGTCGGCATCCTCAAAGCCGACCTGGAACGGGCCAAGGCCGCTCTGGCGCAGGCGCAAGCCGAACAATCAGCTGCGGAATTGAAACTTTCCTATACCCGCATCACCGCGCCCATTTCTGGCACAGTTGGCCAGAAGGCGGTGCGCGTTGGCGCATTTGTCACGACCGGAAAACCGTTACTGGCGATTGTGCCGCTCGATGCTGTCTATATCACGGCCAACTATCGGGAAACCCAATTAGAGTATGTGCGCTCAGGGCAAACCGTGGATATTCAAGTTGATGCGCTACCGGGCCAAATGCTCAACGGCAAGGTCGCAAGTCTGGGGCCGGCCAGTGGAGTCAGTTTTTCAGCGGTGGCGCCCCACAATGCCACTGGCAACTTCACCAAGATTGTCCAGCGCCTTCCTGTGCGCATCAGCATTGATCCAAAGGCAAACGTGGCGGGATTGCGGGTCGGCATGTCTGTCACTGCAAAGATTCACATCAACGAATGATCCTGAAACCAAAGGATACGATCATACGGAAATAGGGGTGAACGCCGAAGGAAGGCCGGCCTTTTTTATCGGCTGTGATTGAGAGGAAAAATCATCCTGGAACTGTACCCGAAAGGGTTTGCTCGCGCTCAAAGCTTCACCAAAAGCAAGGCAACTTCACGGCGTGAACTGCCCCAGATTGAACTGCTCGGAAAAGACCTTGGCCAGGCTGTTGTCGATGACGTAGATGCAGATCTCCTTGGCGCCCTGGCGGGTATAACCGAATTTTTTCTGCAGATTCTTCATCATGAAACGGACATCGCTCTGGATCTTCTTGTCGTAGGTCTTGAACGACTCCTGATCGAACTCCTTGACCGCGCGGCGGAAATTCTCGTTCTCCAGGAAGGGGTCGAGCACCTTCTCCTTGAGGTTGTGGATATAGCGCTCATAGAGGTGGAGATAGAGCGCGGTCTCGGTGACCTTGAGGTTGTCGCGGAGGATCTCCTGGGTCAGGGTGTTGGAGGTATAGGCCTTCTGCACGCTGTTGCGGAAGGTCTGGGCATCGGTGAACGGCACCATCAAGCGGGATTCGATCCGCTGAAAGAACGCCTCGGTGATCTCCAGCCGCTCGCCGGTGAACCGGCAGGTTTCCACCGTGCCCGGCTCGAAGTTGACCGCGAACATGTAGTTCTGGATATCCTTGGCGATCTGCTCCTCGTTGTAGTAGTAGAGCGATTCCTTGACCGACTGCAGGACCGCGTAATTGTACATCCGCAACAGGGAGTCGAGGAAACCCATGGGCAGGATGGTTTTGTCCTTCTTGCAGTATTTGCGGAAAAACAGACCGAGCATCGACATGTCGATCAGCTTGTCCTCCCGGGCGTACATCGAATAGAACTCGTTGAACATGCGGATGGAATCGCGGCCCGACAGCCCCTGCCAGCCGTCCTGCTCCGATTCGGCGATGATCTTCAGCCGCCGTTTGGAGGTGAACCGTTCCACATCTCCCTCGGTCAACCAGGCTGGGATATAGCCGGTGTAGATCTCCATCTTCAGCAGTTGCAGATTGCGGTCGCAGTAGAGTTCGTACTTGTCGGGATTCTGGATCCATTCGAGCATGGCGTCCGACTTGGTCCGCAACCGGGTGGCCACGATCACCCGGGCAAAGTTGTGCAGCACCCGCGGCAGAAAGCTGTCGTCGATATGCGGGCCGAAAATTTCGCGGTAGATCTCCACTTCGGTTTTGATGTCAAGGACATAGGGGATGTTGACATACTCGATCCGGTCGGAGAAGGCGGCCAGGTCGGTCAGCACCTTCTTGTCCTCCGGATTCATCAGGGCGAAAAAGAGGGAATTGACCCGTTCCTCGACATGATCGACCTTGTGCACCCCGTCGCTGACGATGTTGTGCAGGTCCATCAACCGCTCGGTGTTGTGCGACTTGACATCCATCAGGGCATAGATGCCGTTGTTGATCTTGGCGTAGCCGGAATAGAGGTACGGCACCTTGCCGCCGGGCGAAAACAGCCCGTTGAGGATGCGCTGCACCTCCTCGTCGGTGCGGACAGTGCGCTGCGAGCGCCGGTCGCCGGGGTTGAACACCGAAATGCCGGCCCCCAGCCGCCGGTTGAAGACATAGGGCCGGACAAACACCGATTCCAGCACCTTGAGGGGATCGCCCTCTTGCTTCAGCAGTTCCTGATAGAGCGACGAACAGATGGTGCAGGGCTCTTCGCGGAAGACCCACTCATACGGTTTTTCGTGGAAGAGTTCGGCCTTGAAGTCGTCGTTGTCCAGGAGCTCGTCAAGGAACTGCCGCCGGACTTCCTTGGGGATGATCAGCAGGGGATGATCGTGGCTGGGACAGGGCAGGGTCAGCCAGTTGCCGGTTATCCCCTTTTCCCCGCCGCCAGCGGTGGTCAGGCCGCCCTCGCCTTCACCGTCGTCCTCGTCGCTGAGCAACTGGGGGGCCTTGCTGGCCAGCCCGGCCATGCGGTGGACGCCGCCAACCAGTTCCGGCAACTGTAGCCGCCACACCACCTCATAGCGGGTGCCTTCCGGGGTATTGGCGTACTCTTCGAATTTGCGCAGCAGGTTGTTGAGAAAGGTCGACTTGCCGCTGCCGTGCGGGCCGTCGAAGATATAGATCTTGTTCTGCTGGTCGCCGACCGACAGCGATTCCACGTGCCGGATCAGGCGGTTGGCAAAGAGGCGGTCGGCGAAAAACGGCCGGTCCGAGCCCTCGACAAAGAGGCGGCTGCAATCGTAGTTGAGGTAGTTGATCGATTCCGGGTCGCCCGGATATTCATCCTCGCCGTCATGGACAAAGTAATGGACCATGTCGGCATAGACCTGGGTGACGTTGCGGATGTTGCGTTCGGGCCGTTCGGCCACCTCGCCGAGAAATTCGGTAAAGGAAAGCTCGGTCTGCCGGTTCCGGTCTTCCTTGTACTGCTTGAGGGTTGCCAAGGCCTTGTCGAGTGCGCCCATCCTTTCACCTTCCTGTTTCTGGTTGCCGCCGCGTCATTCCGCCAAGGTCCGTGACAGCGTCCTGTCCTTCATGGTGTAGCGAAACCGCTTCCATTGAATGGTCCGTTTCGGGGTTTCTTCCTTGACCTGGCCATCGCTCTCCCGGCCCGCCTTCACCGGGATGGGCACGCTGGTGTAGAGATGGACCTCGCCGCCCCAGAGATATTCCAGCCCCAGCATCACCCCCTGGATGAAATCGCGGAGCAGGGGCTTGCCCTCGAAAACATGGTTGAGGACCAGGACGTTGCTGTCGGCCACTGCCAGTTCGACCCGCGGCGGATGGTAGAGGGAATCGGCCACCATCTGTTTGTAGTCGGCGGCCTTGCGGCTCTTGACATAGTACTGCCAGGTCATCCGTTCCTTGTTGAGCCGCTTGCCGACCACGAACAGCCGGTGCTGATCGATGAAATCCTGGTCGATGAAACTGTTGATGAACATCGAATCGCATTGGCTCTGGCGGATGTGAAAGATGTAGTCCCGTCCCTTGCCGGTGGCGCGGTCAAACTGCTGCCGTTGGTGCTGATCGGTGGTCTGAAAATAGGCGAGCCCGGTGCGGCCGCGGTCGGCCTGCTGCTCCAGATACTGAAAGAGCCGCATGCCCAAGGCATAGGGGTTGAGCCCGACCCGGGGCATGGAGGTCACCTTGGCGTTGACAATGGCGTAGTCGACCTCGTGGCCCCTGATCCGGTCGTCGCCGAGGAAGAGGGTGTCGTGCCAATAGGAGGCCCAGCCCTCGTTGAGGATCTTGGTCCGGATCTGGGGCTGGAAGTAGAGCGAGGTCGAACGGATGACCTCGAGGATCATCAGCATCCAGCGGTTCTCTTCCCGGTTGAGGAAGGGCGAATACTCCATCAGGAACAGGAGCGGGTCGGTGCGGCCGACCATCTTCTTTTCCTTCACCTTCTTGGCGTGGAGGGCCTCCAGCTCGGCGTGCTTTTCGGTCACGCTCTTGAGAAAGCGGGCCTCGCCGTCCTCGGGAAACTCCCGGCGCATGCGGTTGTAGCGTTCGATCTCCTGGGCATAGGTGCTCACCGACGGCCTGGGGCCGCGCTGAAGGAAGATATCGAAATAATAGTCGAGCAGGGTCAGGGGGTGCTCGCCCTCCCCGCCGCTCTCGGCCAGCAGGTCGAAATAGCCCACCAGGTTGTCGATGGTGCGGGCGAATTCGATCACGTAGTCGACCCAGCGCCCCTTTTCCGAGCGCAGCTTGACAAAGAGCCGCTTGTCGGCCAGGGCCCGGCCGGCGAAATCGTAGTCCCAGGTGTGGCGGAAGAAGAGGTTGTTCTGGAAAAAATCGATGTGGCCGATAACGTGATAGAAGATCATCACGTTGAGCCAGTCGGGGTTGTTGTCGTTGTAGTAGGAGATCGGCGGCCGGGTATTGATCACCGTCTCGTAGGGGTTGTTGGGATAAAGTTCGTAGCGGCCCTGTTCCTGGAGTACCTCCACGTCCTGCACCCAGTAGTCGTAGAGGGTGGGGATCATGACCTTGGGCCCGAGCTCGACCAGATCGCGGTTGGTGACGATGTACTCCAGGGTCTCGTCCTCAAAGCGCAGGCCGGCCTGCCGGGCGCGCTCCTTGCACCCCTCCATGATTCGCTTGGCATGCTGACTGATCAGTTCCATATCCCTACCGGCAGCGGGCCTGCGCCTCGCGTTAAGAAATCAGACGTTTAATCCCCTCGATGACCCGGGCCTCGGTGCTCTCCTTGGACATCACGTCCAGGCGGAGCAACTCCTTTTTCGACTCCAGCAGGCCCGACTTGCTGAGATACTTCTCCACCTCGCTGCGGCGGGAGCCTTCCAACCCGTTTTCGGCGATGGTGATCCCGACCCGGCTGGCATAAACGAGCATCTTCTCCAGCTCGGGCAGGGCCTCCTCGCCGTAGGTGTCCCAGTCGTCGCCATCGGTGCCGTGGAAGACGTAGATCGAGTAGTCGCGGGTCAGCTCCTCCTCGGTGACGATCCGGTTGACCAGCCGGTAGGCCGAAGCCACCTGGGTGCCGCCGGCCACCTGCATCTGGTAGTAGGACTGAAAATTCTCGACCTCGCGCGCCTCGGTGTCGTGGAGGATGAACCGGGTCTCGACCTGGTTCTGGTACTGGTAGGTGAGCCAGGCGTAGATGAGCACGTGCTGGTTGACCACCAGCTCGGTGGGCTTGCCGGCCATGGACCCCGAGTAGTCGCGGACGAAGAAGACCACGGCCTGGGACTCGTAGTCCTTTTCCTTGGAGAGGATGCGGTAGACCCGGTCGCGGGGCGAGACCATCAGGGTATTCGTGTCGACCCGGGTGCCGGCCTGCACCCGCCCCAAGGCGATATTGGTCTGCAACACCCGCCGCAAGGTCGCCTTCTTGTCGAGGATCTGGCCGAAGCCGCGGTTCTTGTCGGTGAGATCGTAGGCAAAGCGGGTGAGCGAGCGTTTTTTGCCCTTGTCGCGCAGGTTGGGCAGGGCGAACTGCTCGGTGAGAATCCGGCCCAGGTCGTAGACCGTGGATTCCAGTTCGTGGGCGCCCCCCTGGCCCTGGCCGGCGCCGCTGCCACCGCCCTGTTCCTCGCGCACCGGCTGCTCGCCGATGACCTCGCCTTCTTCGCCCTCGCCGGCCCCGCCTTCGCCGGGGTCCTGGCCGCCTCCCCCCTCGCCCTCCTCGTCCTCGGGGATGCGGTCGTGGATCAATTTTTCCTCTACCGTGGTCGGGATGACCACCACCTTGTCGTCGCCGTCCCGGCCAGGCTTGACCAGCTTGCCCACCCGGATCTTGCGGGGAAAACCGTCCTTTTCCCGTTGCAGGTCGCGTTGGAGAAGATGGTCGATCGACTGGGCCGCCACCAGCGACAGCACCGGCGAGGCCGTCCCCTGGGCAAACAGTTCCGGGTCGGCATAGCTGTAGAGAGAGCGGGCCGCCGGGGCCGGGCCAACCAGATGCGCCCGCTCCGAATCGCCGCTCTGCTCGGCCAGCGCCAGCTCAAACTCGATCACCCGCCGCTGGTCCGCCGTCAACCCCTTGGCCTCAAGCTGTTGGTACAGTCGCCGCAACCTGTGCATCGCCGCCTCTCCACCGATCCGTTGAACAAGAGCCTCAGTTCTCATCGACCTGGGTACAGAAATACTCGATGGTCTTCTGGGCGCAGGTGAGACAGTAGCCGAGCTTGTGCAGCATGGTGTCGATCATCCGGTCGTAGAGCTTCTGGTTCTCCTCGTTGGTCCGGTTGGCCAGGGCCCCGATCAGGCTGCCGGCGCCGGCGATGTCCGACTTGAGCCGCACGTCGGTGACCGCCTTGACCAGTTCGAGGTTGTCCATGAAATCGTAGTCCGGGTTGACCGAGATCTTCTGGCCGTAGATCTTGCGGATCGAGGTGCGAAAGGAGTCCTTCTGCTCACGGATCTTCAAGCCCAGGCAGGCCTCGACCGAGTCGATGTAACGCTCATCGATCTTCAGGGCCTGGAGTTCGCCGGTCTGGGGATTTTTGTACTTCCACATCCGGTCCACGCCCAGGTTCTCGGCGTCGATGCCGATGATCATGTTGACGTAGTTGAGCACGTCCTTGCGGATGGCCAGGGGCTCGTCCATGTAGGCGTTGAACATCTCGGTCATGATCCGCTCGCGGTAGAGCCCCCGGGCGATCTTGAGATCATCCAGGAACTTGGCCCGGTCGGCGGCCTCGGAGACATAGTCGAGGATCACCCGCTCCAAGGCGGTGAAGACGTCGTAGGCGAACATGCACTTGCCCTCGTTGGTCTCCGAACTCTCCAGCATCAACTGCATGGTGCGGCCGAGGTTGCGCTGGCCGAGGCCCTTCTGGCCGAAGCGCTTGGTGATGTCGTGCTCCTGGTTGAGGGTGTCGATGACCTCGGACAGCGTCTTGAGGCTCTTCTCCCCGGCCACCTCGCCGGCGGCCAGCTTCATGGTCTCGATCGGGGTCAGCTTCTCCGTGCGGGGCAGGCGGGTCAGGACCACGGCCACCGAGGCGGCGTAGTTGAGGTTAGGGTCCTGGTGCATGATGTTGCCGGTGAGGGTGGTCTTGGCCTCGTTGCCGATGGCGTAGCCGGTGAGGTCGTACTGCTGGCGGTAGTTGGTATTGTGGGAGACGTAGCAGATGCGGCAGCGGTCGATGATCGGCGCCTCCTCCTTCTCGGCGAGGAAGCGGTTGAATTCCGAGTTGTTGCTGGTGGCGATGATCAGGGTGTCGATGGGCCAGCGGTAGCCGTCGATCTCGATGGTCCGGTTCTGGATGATGCCCAGGTACACCTGGACCAGGTCTTTTTTATTTTTGTAGATCTCGTCGCTGAAGTGGATGCCGCCACCGGCCACCCGCGCCAGGGCTCCGCGCCGGAGATCGAAGCGGTAGGGGTTGTTGGTGTCGCTGATGTGCAGGAGCCGCTGGATCGACTCCTCGCCGAGGAGATCCACCGCCGAGGAGGTGATCTTGTCCTTGGCCGGATACTTGCCGGTGACCGTGCCCAGACTCTCCACCAGGGGCACCGGCACGATCTCGATGCAGTTCAGCATCGCCTCGATGTCGCCGCCGGTCATCTCGCGGATATCGTTCCAGATATAGGCCGAACAGGCCCCCAGCGGCCGGTAGTTTTCCGCCCACTGGCTCATGAGCTGGTCGCTGATCTTGAATTTCTTGGCCAGATACTGCATCGACTCCATGCGGGACTCGAAGAGATTCAACGCCAGGATCATCGGGTCCTCGTAGGTCTGCGACTCGATCGCCTTGATGGCGCCGTAGCTGCCGGCCCGGTCGAGGCCGGTGAAGCGGAAGGTGTATTTCCGGTTCCTGGGCTTGGCCAGGAAATCGCGGTAGAGGGCGCACAGGTACTCGACCAGGAAGGTCTTGCCGTTGCCCGGCTCGCCCACGAGGACAAAGGCCATCTCCTTGGACGAGCCGCCCTGGGAGGCGTCCTTGACAAAGGAGACGAACGAGTTGATCTCGTCGTACATGCCGATGATGTGCTTCCTCCCTTCACGGAAGATGGTGAAGTCAAAGGTGGACTTGCCGTTGACCGTGACCTTGTTGATCTCTTTTTCCAGGATCATCCGGCTGACGCCCTGAAAGGCGTTTTCAAAGACGCGCTCGTCTTTTTTGACAGCTTGAATGTGGTGATGGAGTGAGGTGTTCTTGGGGTCGGTCATCATGCGCCTCCTTGGCGAGGGGGAGAGAGTTTGCCGCAACGGATTTTTTTTTATTATTATTGCACAACGTTGACGGAATTCAAGGGGTTGTTGCTGCTGGTGCCGCATTGTGCCCCTGGAGGGACGGCCGAAAAGAAGCCGGCAGCGGCGGGATGCGCTGAAAAACAGGAAAAAAGAGGCAGCCCTGCCGGCACAGGAGCTGCCTCGAAAATTTCTCCGGGCCGAGCAAATCAGTGCATGTGGGCCAGGGCGGTCTTGAGGTTGTCGAGCCAGAGATCGACGATCGGGTCGAACTCGGCCAACCCCTTGAGCACCGGCACGCTGTCGATGCCCGCCAGGCGCAGCTGGCTCTTCCAGGAATCGGATTCGTCGCCGGCCATGTCGTTCTTGGCGTGATCGCCGGCCACGGTCATCAGCGGGATGAGATAGGCCTTCTTGATCCCCTTCTTGACCAGGGCGGCCTTGACCTCAGCAAAATCCGGATGGCCTTCCACCGTGGCCACATACATGTTGGCGTCCATCTTCTGGGCCTTGAGCGTCAGGGCCGAGTAGATGGCGTCGCTGGGATGGTGGGTGCCATGCCCCATGAGGACCACCGCCTCCTCGGGCTTGCGCTCCCTGGGCACGATGTCGGTGGCAATGATCTGCAGCATCCTGTCCATGGCCGCATCGCTGGACAGGAGCGGATAGGCCACCATGACCTGTTCAAACCCGCCGCTCATCTGCCCGAACAGCTTGCCGTTGGTGTGGATCTCGTGGAATTCCTGGCCGGGAATCATGTGCAGCGACTGCATCACCACTTTAGTGTAGCCCTCATCCATCAATTTGGCCAGGGCGATTTCCGGGGAGTCGAGGATCGTGCCCTCCTTGGCCAGTTTTTTGCGAATCATTTTTGAGGTGTAGGCCCAGCGGATCTCGGTGGCGGGATAGGCTTTCCTGACCTGTTGTTCGATATTGGCAAAGGCCGCCTGGGCGCTGGTCACGCTGGTCCCGAAGGTCACCAGCAGGATGGCCGGGCCTTTGCCGTCCTTGGCCGGATGGCCGGCGTCACCGGCCTGGCCGGCAAGCGGCGGAACAAGGAAAAGGGTGAGCAGGAACAGAAGTTGTCGGATTCGCTTGAACATGGTGGATAACCTCCTGGGGTACCGTGAGAGAAATGAGCAACCAGAACGCTGCCGGCCGATGACCGTGCGCCCCGGTTTACCGGGGTGAGGTGAGAGAGAACGGCTCCGGCAATCAGCGGAGCAAGAGAAGGCGGAAGGCGAACAGACGCGAAGGCGAGACGGGGCGGCAGCATCGCCGGCAAACAACGCCGCCACCGGCATCCCGGACATGGCAATCGACAAAACCCAGCGTCCTGACACATACTTCCTGGCCCAAGACAAGGAGCCGTTCTTCCCAGGGAGTCCGGCCGCCCTAGTGTGGAGCCGAATCTCCCGCCGCATTGATCCGGGATCGCCGCGTTACCGCGGACAAAAAAAAATCCCCGGATCATTATTCAATGATCCGGGGATGCCCTGGTTATCCACGTATCGGCGCCGTCCCCCTGATCCGCGGGGGGAGGCTGTCACGTTTCAGGCAGGTATTCTGACTCCCGGTTCCTCCTCCCACCGCGTCTTCCCAACCTGTCGGTCAGTGACTGGTCTGCGGTGTTCGTCCCCGGTTACAGCGGCGGGCCCGTCTCCGATTTGCACGGAGTTCCCTTTTATTCCCCGAAAGGAACCTGAAACTTGATGATAAAAGACCTGATCGGGCAGGGAAAGTCAAGCCGATTTTTCCGCCGGACAGAGGAGGCGGTCCCACGACGATCAAGGGAACGGTTTACAATCCAGTCTTCAGAACCCTTGCTGATCGGGCCGGTTGTCGGTATGGTGGAATACTGAAAGAAGCGACTGCTCCGCCAGCTCGGACGGCCGTCGGTCATCGCGGCGCATGCCGCCTTCTTTCGTCGCCCGCCCCATCCTTTTGAGCACCCCCGATTGTGGCATGGAAAAGGACAAGAAACGAAAATTTGCCCACGCCATTTCCATCAGGATCGCCCTGCCGGCCCTGCTCACCATCGTCCTGTTCGTCACCGCCACCTTTGTCATCATCCTGCCCTCTCTCAAGGAGAATCTCCTGGCCAAAAAACGGGAGATGCTGCGGGAGTTGAACACCATCGTCTGGGACATGGTTGCCTCCTATGAACAGATGGAGCGGGCCGGAACGATGAGCCGGGAACAGGCCCAGCAGACCGCCCTGGCCATCATCCGCGACCTGCGCTACGGGCCAGTGAATAAGGACTATTTCTGGGTCAACGACATGCAGGGGCTGATCGTCATGCACCCCTACCGGCCCGACCTCCACGGCGAGATCGTCCCCGACGTCCGCTATCCCAAGGGCAAGAACCTGCTGGAGGAATTCGTCAAGGTGGTCAAGGCCCAGGGGGCGGGCTATGTCGATTATCTCTTTCAATGGCAGGACGATCCGCAGAAAATCGTCCCCAAGCTCTCCTACGTCAAAGGATTTGCGCCCTGGGGCTGGATAATCGGCACCGGCCTCTACATCGAGGATGTCAACGTCGAGATCGGCCTGATCGCCAAACAGCTCAACGCCATCGCCTCGGTCATCCTGCTGTTCGTCTCCTTTCTTGCCTTCTACATCATCCGCCACACGGTGCTGGCCGACCGCGTCCGCCGTATCATCTGGGAGGAGCGGGAGCGGCTCCTGACCGCCCTGGAGGAAAGCAACGAACGGTTCCGCTCCCTGGTGGAAACCACCAGTGACTGGATCTGGGAGATCAATGCCCAGGGGGCCTATACCTATTGCAGCCCCAAGGTGCGCGACCTGCTCGGTTTCGAGCCCGAGGAACTGATCGGCAAAAACCTGGTGGATTTGATCGCGATCAAGGAGGTGGAACGGACTAGCCGGATTTTCCGGAAACTGATCGACTCCCACAAACCATTCAGCGGCTTTGAAACCGTCTGTCAGGCGCGGGACGGCCGGGTGTTGGTGATCGAGAAGAACGGGGTGCCGGTGTTCAGCGACAGCGGCGAACTGCTGGGATACCGGGGCATCGCCCGCGACATTTCCGAGCGCAAGACGGCCCTTGAGGCCTTGAAGAAGAGCCGGGACGAACTGCACACCAGTTTGGAGGAGACGGTCAAATCCCTGGCCCTGGCGGCGGAGAAGCGCGATCCCTACACTGCCGGCCACCAGATGCGGGTCGACCTGCTGGCCTGCGCCATTGCCCGGGAACTGGGATTGCCGGAAGAGCGGATCGAGGGGCTCCACTTCGCCGCCCTGGTCCATGACATCGGCAAGATCAGCCTGCCCTCGGAATACCTGGCCAAGCCGGCCCGGCTCTCCGCCCAGGAGCGGGCGATCATCAAATGCCACACCGAGGTGGGGTACGAGATCCTCAAAAACATCCCCTTCCCCTGGCCGGTGGCCGACATCGTCTACCAGCACCACGAACACCTCGACGGTTCGGGCTATCCCCGGGGGCTCACCGCCAAGAACCTCCTGCTGGAGGCCCAGATCCTGACCGTGGCCGACGTGGTCGAGGCCATGAGTTCGCACCGGCCCTACCGGCCTTCCCTCGGCCTGGAGACGGCCCTGGCCGAGATCCGCACCGGCCGGGGCACCCTCTATAACGCCGAGAGCGTCGACGCCTGCCTGCGCCTGATCGCCGAAAAGAAGGTCGATCTGAGCACCGCCGCCTGGTAACCGGCAGCGGCGCCGGCGCGGACCGGTACGGTCTTATTTCCGCTTGTCCATCGGCGAGTATTCGCAGCCCATCAGGCCGCAGTATTCGCCCACGTACTGGGCCTGGGGCCGGTAGAGCGCCGGCTTGCCCTGGACGTCGGCAAACTGCTCCTCGATGATGTGGGCGCACCAGCCCGCAACCCGGGAGATGGCGAAGATCGGGGTCATCAGGTCCATGGGAATGCCCATCAGATAATAGACCGGGGCGGAGTTGAAATCGACGTTGGGCAGGATGGTGGTCTTGCCCTGCTTGGCGAAGAGCGCCAGGGCGGTCTCTTCGACCTTCTGGGAGATGGCCGCCCATGTGCCGCCGGTCTGCTCGCCCAGCCGTTGGCCCATCTTCTTCAGGTAGACCGCCCGGGGGTCGCCGGTCTTGTAGATGGCGTGCCCCATGCCCATGATCCGGTCGCCATGGCGCAACTGCTCGGTGACCCAACCCTCGATGTCCGGTTCGTGCTCCAGTTGGAGCAGCATCTCCATCACCTTGGCGTTGGCGCCGCCGTGCAGGCTGCCGGACAGCGCCCCCAGGCCGGCGGCCACCCCGGCGTAGAGGCTGGCGCGGGTGGAGACCACCTCGCGGGCGGCAAAGGTCGAGGCGTTGAAGGTGTGGTCGGCATGGAGGATCAGGCAGACGTCGAGGTCCTTGGCCGTGGCCGGGTCGGGCCTCTTGCCCTGAAGCATCCAGAGAAAGTTGGCGGCGTGATCCAGGTCGGGGTCGGGGTCCAGGACCGGCTGGTTGGTGCGGATGCGGTGCCAGGCGGCCACCAGGGTGGGCATCCGGGCGATCAGGCCGATGGAGCGGTTGAGACAAACCTGGCGGTCCATGGTGTCGCTGTGCTCCTCGGCCATGGCCAGCAGGGGCACGCAGGCCTGGAGCACATCCATGGGCCGGGCATCCTTGGGCCAGCGGCGCATGGAATCGAACACATAGTCGGGCACCCGGCGCATGTCTTTGACCTGCCGGGTGAAGGCCTCCAGATGCTCGGCGGTGGGCAGGGTGCCGAACAACAGCAGATAGACGGTTTCCATGAACGAGGAGCGGTCGGCCAGATCCTCGATGCGATAGCCCCGGTAGATCAGGATGCCCTTTTCGCCGTCAATAAAACTGATCGCGGAATCGGCCACGGTCACCCCGCGCAGGCCGATATTCTTCACCCGAATTTCTTCGCTCATCGTACGCCTCCCAGCAGTTGTTCTCGTTCGGATTAACAGGCAAGAATCCCCGGAGGGCCTGGTTCCGGCGGTTGCGGGCCGCCTCCCCGGTCCAGACGCAAGGGGTGTTGAGTTGTAATGAAGAACCTGAGGAAATTCAACCCTTTTTCGGTTCGTCACTTTCCCCCGGTTGGTGCGCGGCGGGCGTCGCCACCTTTTCCGGGTCGCTCGCCACTGCCCTCGCCGGTCCGATGACCGGGGGGCGGGACTCCGGCGGGGCCCCTTCCGCCTGGCCGTGGCCAAACAGGGGGCCGACATCGGGGAGATAGGCCTCGAAGGCCTGGCCGTAGATCTCCCAGATGGTGATGAACAGGGCGGCCACGATCGGGCCGATGATGATCCCCAAAATGCCGAACAGGCTGATGCCGCCCAAGGTGCCGAAGAGCACGAACAGGTCGTGCATCTCGGTGTCCTTGCCCACCAGCCGCGGCCGGAGGACATTGTCGAGATTGCCGGCCACCGCGCCGCACAATACCGCCAGGATGCCCACCCCGAGCAATTCCCCCTTGAGCGCCAGGATGATCAGGGCCGGCACCCAGACGATGGCGGTGCCGAAGGCGGGGATGATCGACAGCACCGCCATCACCGTGCCCCAGAAGACCGGTCCCTGGATCCCGGCCAAGGCAAAGGCCACACCGCAAATCCCCCCCTGGAGGGCGCCGATGATCAGCGTCCCCTTGAGGGTGGCCTTGGTCACCGAGGTGAAGCGCTTCAAGAGGCGGCGTTCGTCGCGGTCGTGCAGGGGCAGGAAATAGAGGATTTTCATCAGCAGGACCTCGCCCATGGTGAGGAAATAGAACATCACATAGAGCATGATCACGCTGCTGAAGACCGCGTTGACGGTCTGCATGGTCACTTCGGAGAGGCTGTTGATCAGGAAGGTGGAGATGTTGCCGACCACCAGGCCGGCCTTTTCGATGATCAGGGCGCGGTAGGGCAGGATTTGCTTGTAATAAGGCAATTTCTCCATGTAGGCGGTGATCGCGGTCGGCTCGTGGATGAAGGACTGGACCCAGGGGGTGACCGACTGGCTGACGCTGATCGCCTGGGCCACCACCACCCCGATCAGGATCGACAGCGGAATCAGCACCAGGAGGACAATGCCGGCGATGACCAGGATCGAGGCCAGGTTTTCCCGGTCGCCGATCTTGCCGGTCAGCCAGCGGTGGGCCGGTCTGAGGATGGCGGCAAAGATCCCGGCCATGAAGATCGGCATGAGAAACTGCCGGATCATGTCGAGAAACAGGGCCGAGATGAGCAGCACCAGCGCCAGGAGCACGCTTTTATTGACGAGTTCGCGTTTCATCGGCTTGCGGGGAATAGGGAGGGTTGGGGGTGCCGGTGCGATGCGGGCAAGGCGAGGAACCGGGGAAACCCGGTCACCGGACCAGGGCCGCCGCTTGGACCAGGGCCGCGGTCAGGCGGGAGAGTTCGTCCGGGGCGATGATGTAGGGCGGCATCAGGTAGAGGAGGCGGCCGAAGGGGCGGATCCACACCCCCTGGTCGACGAAAAAGCGCTGGAGCTCGGCCATGTTGACCGGCTTCCGGGTCTCGACCACGCCGATGGCCCCCAGCACCCGGACATCGGCCACCGTGGCCAGGCCTCTCGCCGGCTCCAGCTCCGCCGCCAACTGGCGGCCGATGGCGGCCACCCGCTCCTGCCAGGGGCTGCCCTGCAGAAGCCGGATCGAGGCGCAGGCCACATGGCAGGCGAGGGGATTGCCCATGAAGGTCGGGCCGTGCATGAACACGCCCGGCGGGGCCTCGGAAATGGCGGTGGCCACCTCGGTGGTGGCCAGGGTGGCGGCCAGGGTCATGGTGCCGCCGGTGATCGCCTTGCCCAGACACATGATGTCGGGGTCCACGGCGGCGTGCTCGGCGGCGAACAGTTTGCCGGTGCGGCCGAAGCCGGTGGCGATCTCGTCGAAGATCAAGAGCACCTGGTGGTGGTCGCACAGTCGTCGCAGGCCGCGGAGATAGTCGGGATGATAGAACCACATGCCGCCGGCGCCCTGGACGATGGGCTCGACGATCACCGCCGCAGTCTCGTGGTGATGGTCGGCCAGCAACCGGGCCATGGGTTCCAGGTCGTGCTCGTCCCATTCGCCGCCGAACCGGCATTCGGGGCGGGGGGCAAAGAGCTGGCGCGGCAGGGAACCCTCGAACAGGGTGTGCATGCCGGTGACCGGGTCGCAGACCGACATGGCATGGAAGGTGTCGCCGTGGTAGCCGCCGCGCACGGTCACCAGCCGGTGTTTTTCCGGCCTTCCCAGGGCCTGCTGGTACTGGAGGGCCATCTTCAGGGCCACCTCGACGCTCACCGAGCCGGAATCGCAGAGAAAGACCTTGTCCAGCGGCGCCGGCGACAGTTCGACCAAGAGCCGGGCCAGGGCCACCGCCGGTTCGTGGGTGAGGCCGCCGAACATGACGTGCGCCAGCCGCTCGGCCTGCTCGGCCAGGGCCTGCACGAGCACCGGGTGGCTGTAGCCGTGGATGGCGCACCACCAGGAGGCCATGCCGTCGATCAGTTCGCGGCCGTCCAGCAACCGGATGCGCGTGCCTGCGGCCGAGGCCACCGGATAGACCGGCAGGGGTGTGGTGGTCGAGGTGTAGGGATGCCAGAGATGGTCCCGGTCGAACCGGAGCAGTCCGTCGGTGGGCATCTTACGGCCGCTCGAAGGTGAAGCCCTGGGCCGCGAACTGGCGGAGATCGTCGGCGACCGAGGAGCCAGTGGTGGTCAGGTAATTGCCGACAATGGCGCCGTTGGCGCCGGCGGCAAAGCAGCGATACTGCTCCTCGCCCAGTTGCTGCCGGCCGCCGGCCATGCGGATCACCGCCTCCGGGTTGATGAAGCGGAACAGGGCCACCGTGGTCAGGACCTCGTCCACGGCCAGCGGTTGCAGGTCGGCCAGCGGCGTCCCGGCAATGGGGGTGAGGATATTGATCGGGATCGATTTGACCGCCAGCTCGCGCAACTCCAAGGCCATGTCAATCCGGTCCGGCATGGACTCGCCCATGCCGATGATGCCGCCGGAGCAGAGCGACATCCCCGTCTTCCGGGCCAATCGCAGGGTCGCGGCCTTCTCCTCCCAGGTGTGGGTGGTGCAGACTCGGGGGAAAAAGTTTCGGCTTGCCTCCAGGTTGCAGTGATAGCGCCGCACTCCGGCCGCATACAGCGCGGCGGCGATCTCTTCGGTGAGGAAACCGGCCGAGGCGCAGAACAGCATCGAGGTGGTGGCGGTCATTTGAGCATAGAGCCGGGTCAGCTCGGCCAGGGTCGCCGGCGACAGGCTGCGGCCGCTGGTCACCAGCGAGATGCGGTGGACGCCGTGGTCATCGTTGTCCTTGGCCTGCGCCAGGGCCTCCGCCTCGGGAATGGCCGTGTAGGCGTCGATGTTGGTGTGGTGCCGGGCCGACTGGGCGCACCACCGGCAATTCTCGGTGCAGTTGCCGCTCTTGGCGTTGATGATCGAGCAGAGATCGAAGTGATCGCCGAGAAAATGGCGGCGCAGGGCGTCGGCGGCCCGCCAGAGGTCTTCCTGCGTGCTGCCGAGCAGTTGCAGCGCCGTGGGCCGGTCGATCCGGCCGCCGGCAAGGATGGCGTCGTGCGCCTGTTGTACCGTGGTATCCATGATGACTTGAGAGCTGGGAGGTTATTCCCGGTGGGTTTTGATATCCTTGGGCGGACCGCCCACGATCATCTCGGCGATGGTCAGCTTGATCTTGGGCAAGCGACCGCGACGGTCGCCGAGAAAACGGGATTCCAGTTGGGCCAGCCGCTGGTAGAGGATGGTCCGGTCCATGGCCGGGGCATCGGTCTCGGCCGCGTAGTTGGCGGTGACGGTCTCCTGGCAACGGAAGCAGCCGGGAAAGCGGAGGTGCTGGTCGTCCGGCCGGGTCAGGGTCGCGGGGACGCCGTGGGTCCGGCAGATCATCAGCCGGTGCGAATAGAGACCGCACAGCCCGGACTCATTGAGCGGACACATGAGCTGCGGCCGTTCGCCCTTGACGATCAACAGACGGCTCTGGGCCACATAGTCCCGGGCGCGCTGGATGATCCGATCCAACCGGTCGTCGTCCAGCGCCCGGATGCCCTCCCAGAGGTAGGCCCATTCACAGTAGGTGTGGTGGAGAAAGTAGGAATCGCAGCAGTTGTCCGGGCAGCCTTCGCAGGTCAGGGGGATAATCTGGGCGACCTCATCGTAGGCCGTGGCCATGGAGCCATAGATTTCGCCGATCTCACAGGAGAGTTCCGGCGGGAGAAACAGTTCTTTCATACGTCCTTTCCGCCGGAGCGGGGTTCTTCAAAGAATTGCACCTGATAGGTCAGGATCTGCAGCGTGCCGGAACGCCAGGCCCCTTCCGCCAAACCGGCCTTGCGGCAGAGGTGGTTGAGAAACTGCTCGGGCAGGGGCAGTTGTTGCCACACCTGGGGCAGGAAGGTGGCGCTCGCCCCCCCTGGCCCATTGAGGATGACCCCGTCGACCCCCGGCCGAAGGAGGCGGAGGAGATGGTCAGCGCTTTCGTACGGCAGTGGCTGGGGATCGGTCAAAACCGAGATCTCCACATGAAGCGCCGACAGTTCGGCGGCCGTCACCGGTTTGAAACGGTAATCGTGGAAGGCCGCGTTGCGGGCATTGCGGCGGATGGAGTCGACGATGGACTCCATCGCGACCAGACTGCCGATGCAGCCCCGCAGGTCACCCCGCTTATGCAGGGAGACAAAAACCCCTCCCTTTTGGCGCAAAGCCGGTTGCCCCAACTCCTCGGCCGTCACCGGCAGTGAAGGCCGGATCCCCAGATGGAGTTCGATCTGCTGCCTCGCCAAACGGACGAGCACCTGTCCCTGTTGCTCGGTGAGCATTGTTTGTGTTTGTCCCGCTGAATCCGTCATAAAAAGGGAGTGTACTCTATTGCACTGTTCGATCCTGTCAATACAATTGTGACAGAAGAGAGGCAGGATAGGGAGTTACGGCGAAAAAACCGGTCATGGTCGCTGAAAAGCGGAACGGATGAACAAAGAGCGGCTGCGACTGGCGGAGGAAAGGAAACCTGCATGGCGGACAACCGGAACCGCAATCGCGTGCGCTTGCAAGCCTCACCGCGGCAGGGTCAACCCCTTGAAAGAGAGCTCTCCCGAGGATTTGAAGGGCACTTCCTTTTTAAACCCATGGATGCCGATGCGGGCGGTTCCCTGCAGGGTATAGGGAACCGGTTTGTCCTTGGAAGGGGCCTTGCCGGCGGTGTGGAGCAGGTCGGCCACCGAGGCGATCATGTCCAGCACCGAGGCATAAACCTCGACCGGAACCACGGCGGTACCGAAGGCCGGAACACTCTGGTTGCTGTCGCCGATGCCGCTGGCGAAGTGGCGCTGGTTGATCTCGAGATCGCAGTTGATGCCGTGGAGGTCCAGCGGCACATCGTTCGGGTTCAACACCCTCAATTTAATGAGGAAGACACCCTCCATCGCCTTGACTTCCTGAATGCGGATGTCGGCAATGGAAATCTTGGGATCTTCCTTCAGGCCATACATCGCCGCGCAGCCGTTCACCAGCAGCAGGGTGCAGAAAAGAAACAAAATTCCGAGGGCTTTTGATTGCAGTCCAGGAATACGCATGGCCGCTCCTTGGGTGAGAATATCGTTGCCTCATTTGTACCCACGGCCCATGACAAAGTCAACAGCGCGATGGAACTGTTGACGTTCCGAGGAGAAAACGGTATCAATAGCCCCGACGCGGAGAAGTGCCGGAGCGGTTGAACGGGACGGTCTCGAAAACCGTTGTGGGGGTAACTCCACCCAGGGTTCGAATCCCTGCTTCTCCGCCATGTCGTCGTCCAACACCATCTGAAGATGTCCATCAAGCCCGCAATTCGACACGGATTGCGGGCTTTTTGCGTCCAGGGGCGTCCGTTACAGTTTGAGCAAATCTGGTTATATTTGTTGGTACTATCAGGGGCATGTACCAACACCCCTCCTGTTGGTACCAACACGGTACCAACAGTTATTCGAAAAATTCCTGCCATTTCGATATGTTCGAACCAAAAACCCGGTCTTCTTCACAACGGGAGGTACCAACATGGGTGGAATTGCCAACAAATTAACCGAACTGGCGCTACGAAACGTCAAACCAGGAGCAACAACCAAGAGGTTGGCGGATGGTGGCGGATTGTTTCTGGAAGTTAGGCCGAATGGCTCCAAATATTGGCGCATGGCGTACCGGTACGGCGGCAAACAAAAGCTGCTCGCCCTGGGCGTCTATCCCAACGTATCGATTTCAAAGGCACGAAAAAGCGCCCAACAGGCAAAAGAGCAACTTGCAGAGGGTGTTGATCCTGGCCTCGTCAAAAAATTCGCAAAGGTACAAACGCAACGGACAACACCTTTCAAGCCGTTGCCGAAGAGTGGCTGGAGAAATTCAAGCATCAGTGGATGACCTGCGACGGTCTTGCGGATCGGTCATGGCGAATCAGGGCACCAGCCTTGCCGTTCTCGGCGGTGCTCTTGGACACAACACCACTCTTCAACGGCGGTCTATGCGCGGTTGCAGGTTGCCACGGTGCGGGATGCATTGGAACAGGCGACAAGGGCCATGCTGGCAAGCAAGGACCGGCCTGAAAAGGTTGTGCCACTGAAAAAGGTGGGATAATCGGGAGAGAAATGAATTATAGCGAAATATACCGAAGTATAATAGATTATAAGTTATTAATCGTATACTTTGATATTTTTCAATACAGGTCATGCAATGGATAGAATAACAAACCCTTTTTCCCCTGGAGCCGGTGCGCCTCCTCCGGAATTGGCCGGCCGGGCGGCTATTCTTGAGCAAGCATACGTGCTGTTCGGGCGGGTCAAGGCACGTCGCCCGGAAAAGAGCCTCTTGATGACGGGTCTGCGCGGGGTAGGCAAAACCGTGCTCCTCAACGAGATGGAACGCATGGCACTCAAGGAAGGATATCGCACCATCTTTATCGAGGCCCATGAGGACAAGTCCCTTGCCCTGCTCCTGATTCCGCAGCTTCGACGCCTTCTTTTCGAGCTCAACAGGTTGGCTGGTGCGGGGGATAAGGTGCGACGGGGCCTTGCCGTCCTGAAAAGTTTCATCAGCGGCATCCGAATTTCTGCGGAAGGGTACGAATTTGGTTTGGATATCGATTCCGAACAAGGGGCGGCCGATAGTGGCGACCTGGAAATAGATATGCCCAACCTTTTTCAAGCCGTGGCAGAGGCCGCCAGCGAGCGCCGCACACCCGTTGCGATATTGATTGACGAAATCCAGTATCTTCGCCCGCCGGAACTCAGCGCCCTCATCATGGCGATGCACAAGATGCAGCAACAGCAGCTGCCCCTGGTACTTGTTGGTGCTGGTCTGCCCATACTGCCCGGACTTGCCGGCGAATCGAAATCCTACGCCGAGCGGCTGTTCAGCTTCCCGGATATCGGCCCGCTATCGGCAAACGACTCCATTTCGGCCATCAAGGAGCCCATCGAGAGCGCCGGCGAAACCATCGAAGAGGCAGCGCTCCAAGCAATTTTTCATCTCACCAAAGGGTACCCCTATTTTCTTCAGGAATGGGGCTATCAGGCATGGAACCAAGCCGAACAGTCTCCGATTACCGCCGCCGTCGTCAAAAACACCATCAGTCTTGTTGAGCAGCGGCGCGATGAAAATTTTTTCCGGGTGCGCTTCAATCGCCTCACCCCGCGCGAAAAAACATATCTGCGAGCTATGTCCGAACTCGGTGCCGGCCCATACAGAACTGCCGAAATCGCCGAAACCCTGGGTGTGAAAATGAACACCCTCGGTCCGGTTCGCGCCAACCTGATCAAAAAAGGGATGATCTACAGCCCTGCACACGGGGATATGGCTTTTACCGTGCCGCTGTTTGACGAATTTATGAAGCGAGCCATTCCGGAATTTTCATCCGTTCATTGATTGATAATTTGTGACTCACGAAACCGAAAATATGAGCCACAAATGCATTTGTCTCTATTTGGTGAGACACAAATTCGGAGAGGTAGGTTGTCATGCCGGATAATGCTGGCATAGCGATTTCTTGGAAAGAAACCTTCCCCGTGCCTGCAAGAGAACGAACCCGGCACCTACCTCGCCGGCGCCCGGAACCGCGAAGGATTGACACAACGCCAGCTTGCGGACAATACCGGTATTCCTCAGCGTCACATCAGCGAAATGGAGAACGGCAAGCGCGCTATCGGCAAGGAAACCGCCCGGAAGCTGGCGGAGGCCCTGGGCGTGGATTACCGGGTGTTTCTGCAGGGTGCAGTGAATCATAGCAAAGAATAAGGCAGTATACGGCGAAAAGCGTATACTTCGCACATCCCAATCCAGAAGGGGGATTCAGCATGATTACCTCGGCGGAAGAAGCCCGGAGGGCAATGGGCAGTCCTTACGGCAAGACGACGGCGGAGTTGAAAGAGTTGGCGATTCGGCATTGGAACCAATGGCGACCGAAGTTCGTCAAGGATCAAGCAAAGCCATGGCAACCAGAACAAACCAGGTAAAACTGGATGTCTTGGAGCGCTTGCCTTAATCGTTATCCCGGCTACAGTATCTCGGATACATCATCCTGAATATCGTTTGAACCATGAAAATCCGCAGACTCACCCCTGAATACTATCCGAAGGCAGCATCCTTGTTGGATCATGCCTTTGCCCCTAGCCGATACGAAGTCCAGCTATTCGACAAGCTGCATGAGCATAATCGGACTATGCACGAATGGGTCTGTCTGATTCGCGATAGCGTTGTGGCGTATATTGGATTTACGAATGCCTACAACGGAAAGAAGATTGTCGGGCTACATCTTGGGCCTTTAGCGGTACAACCGCGGATGCAAAGGCAGGGAATCGGGTTTGAGTTACTCCTTGCCCAAGTTGAGACAAGTTTACTGACCGGCTACTGATTAAACAAAAAAAGGGTTAAGTCGAATTGACTTAACCCTTTGATTTTATTGGTGCCGAGACCAGGATTTGAACCAGGGACACACGGATTTTCAGTCCGTTGCTCTACCGACTGAGCTATCTCGGCACCCGAATTTGAAGACCTGCATACTTAGCAAAAAGGCAGGTTTATTGTCAACATTTTTTTATTTTTTGTTCTCGGTAAATAAATCGCCGAGGTCGATATCGAATTTATCCAGGGCGGTTCCGGTTTTCACCGAGGGCAGGAAGCGCTTGCCGGCGGCACTGCCGCTGACCAGCTTAGCAGGGGTGTCGAGGTCCAATCCGTTGAAGGTGAGGTCTTCAAGGCCTGCCTGACGTTTGGACGGGGAAGGCGGAGGAGGTGGCGCGGGAGAAAGGGTCGCAACAGGCTCCAGATCGCTCAAAACAGGTTGTTCCTCAAAGCGAATGGGTTCGGGTTGCTCTTTGGTCGGTGGCGCTAAATCGGAGATGTCGAGATCGCCAAAGTCCATGGAAGGCAACGGGGATTGCATTTCCTCGGGTTGTCCCTCTACATCAAGCGTAAATTCGTCCCGGGGAGAAACTTCCACCAGTTCATCGAATTCCATCATCAGATCTTGATCGGTTCCGGGAAACTCGATTTCTTTTCGCTGCGGTGCTGTCTCGAATCCCTGGTCGAGGACAAATTCATGTTCAGTGCTTTCTTCAGGTTCAAAGGTCTCCTCGTCTTCAAAGAGTGGGGCGGTTCCTTTTCCTTCGGCCTGCGGCATGGCAAGCGCGTCGGCGCCTCCACCTGTCGACGAGATGTTTAAAAACAGTGGCACCGTGGCGTCATAGGTTGTTCCATTGACTTCGGCGATGATCTCCCCGAGATGCTTGTGGCATTTTTTACATGTCTCCAGGTGATCAAACGAAATAAAGCCGCATTTGGGGCAACGCATAATCTTCGCCTTGTTGGATGAATAGAGTCGAGGGGGGCTGAGCGCACGGAGCGACGGAACCCAATTGCTGCGAACATTATCGCACAGGAAAAAAGAGAAAATCAAGGTGTGGACAAAAAATATCCGTGAAGGCCCAAGATTTTCCTCACGGCTTGTTGTTTGTGGGCGCTGGCTGGAAGAAGACGGCCGGGTGATAGACCAGGTGTCGTTGGGCAAGGAAGGGGTTGTGGTGCAGGGGAGCTATGCTGTCAGCAAAAAAAGGGCTTGCCCGCCGGCGCCGCTCCCTCGACCGAGTTCAGCTTCGCTGGCCGAACCGCTCGGAGCTGACCTGGTTGAAGCAAAGCGAGGAGTGGGGGTGACCGCTCTTGCTATCCACCGGGTAGCCAATGCCGACAATGGCCAGCACCATCATCCCCTCGGGCAGGCCGAGCAGGTCGGCGAGGTAGGTCTGCGAACTGGTTGCGTCCTCGCGTTGCCGCAGCCGGATCTGCACCCAGCAGCTCCCTAAACCGAGATCGGTGGCCTGCAGGTGGATCAAGGTGGCGGCGATGGAAGCATCTTCCACCCAGACGTCGCTTTTGGCCGGGTCGGCGCAGACCACGATCGCCAGCGGGGCGCCCTGGAGAAAGGTGGCCCCGTGGGCCTTGGCCACCGCCAGCTTGCTCAATCGTTCCCGGTCGGTGACCACGATGAACTCCCAGGGGGTGTTGCCCTTGGACGAGGGCGCGCGGAGCGCTGCCTCCAGGAGGAGATCGAGTTTTTCCGCCTCAATCGGCTGGTCGGTGAATCGGCGGATGCTTCTCCGGACGCGTAAGAGATCGATCAACATGGGCTACCTCACCTATTCAATGGAGGGTTAACTCAGGGCCGCGGTAATTTCCCGCTGGATGGCGGCAATGCAGACCTCCGGATCGGCGGCATCGCGGATAGGCCGGCCGATGACCAGATAATCGGCGCCGTCGGCAATGGCCTGACCGGGAGTAGCCACCCGTTGCTGGTCGCCGGGATCGGCCCCGACCGGGCGGATGCCGGGGGTGACCATGATGAAGTCTTGGCCGAGCCGGCCGCGCAACAACGCCGCCTCCCGCGCCGAGCACACGACCCCGTGGCAGCCGAGGCGAAGCACGGTTTCGGCCCGCTGCAACACCAGATCGTCCACCGAACCCTGATAATTCAGTTCACGGACCTGCTCAGCCCCGAAACTGGTCAGGACGGTGACCGCCAGGATCTGCACCCCGGTGTCGGCGGCCAGGGCCGCCTCCACCACTGGACCGTAGCCGTGCACCGTGGTGAAGGTGACGCCTCGGTCGGCGAACTGTTGCACCGCCAGCCGCACCGTGGCCGGGATGTCGTAGAGCTTGAGGTCGAGCATCACCTTGCAGCCCTTGGCCACGATGTACTCCACCACCGGCCAGCCGCCGGCAAAAAAGAGTTGCAGCCCGACCTTGAAAAAACGAATCTGTCCGGCCAATCGATCCACCAGGGCCAGGGCCGCGCCGGGATCGGCCAGGTCCAGGGCAAAGATAATGCGCTCCTCCAGCGGGATTGGTTGTCTCTTCATGCCCGGATCATCTCCGAAGCGAGCATGCGGTCGGCGAAATCAAGGACAAACTGGCGCTGGGCCTGGGTGGCGCGGGCGATGCAGGAGCAGTGCATGTTGCTGGCGCTGCGCACCAGGAGCTCAAAACGGAGCGAGTTCTGCTCCAGGATCACGGTGAAGTAGAAGGGGCCGCAGTCTTGGTGGGCCTGCTGCTCCGGGCCCAGGAGATCGGGGGGCACGCCGAGGAAAAAGACGCCTTCCAGGCCGCCCGGCTTGAGGGTCCGTTTGAGATAGCTGTCGAGGTTGTCGCGTTCGAGAAAGGTAATCTCGTCGATCATGTACTGACGCATGGGATGTGTTCCTTTTGCTGCCGCAGGGGCAGGTCGTATTACAGATATTCGGCGGCCAGGGAGGCCAGGTGGCTGCGCTCGGACCGGGTCAGGGTGATGTGGCCGCAATCCCCCTGGCCTTTGAGCCGTTCCACCGTGTACGTGAGGCCGTTGCTGCTGGCATCGAGATAGGGGTTGTCGATCTGCTCGGGGTCGCCGGTGAGAACCATCTTGGTGCCCTCGCCCGCCCGGCTGACGATGGTCTTGACCTCGTGCGGGGTCAGGTTCTGGGCCTCGTCGATGATGACGTACTGGCGGGAGATCGAGCGGCCGCGGATGTAGGTCAGGGCCTCGAGTTCGATCCGGTCTTCCCGCAAGAGCCGCTTGATGCCCAGCTCGGTGATCGCGTCCTGTTTGCCGCCGTTGGTCAACCCCATCAGGTAGGAGAGATTGTCGAAGATCGGCTGCATCCACAGCTTCATCTTCTCGTCCTTGGTGCCGGGGAGGTAGCCGATGTCGCGGCCGAGCGGGATCACCGGCCGCGAGACCAGCAGTTTCTCGTAGCGGCTGGTTTTCAGGGTGTTGGCCATGCCGGCGGCCAGGGCCAGCAGGGTCTTGCCGGTGCCGGCCTGGCCGATGAGCGACACCAGGGAGACTGCCGGGTCCATCAGCAGTTCCAGGGCGGCCCGCTGCTCCATGCTTCGGGGGCGGATATTGAACGCATTGTCATAGGCGGGATTGAGGGCTTTCAGGCGGGTCGCGCCCACGGCCCGGCCGATGCCGGTGTGTTTTTCATTGGCCTCGTCCACCAGAAGAATGAACTCGTTGGGCTGGAAGAGTTCGCTGTCCATTTCCAGCTCTTTGTTCCGGTGGAAACGGTCGATGGTGGCCGCCTCAACCTTCAGGCTGCGCCAGCCGGTGTACAACTGGTCGAAATCCGCTTTTTCCTTTTCAAAATCCTGCACTTCGATGCCCAGGGCATCGGCCTTGAGACGGGCGTTGATGTCCTTGGAAACGAAGATCACCCGCCGGCCCTCCTTGAGGAGGCGGTAGGCGGTGGCGATGATGCGGTTGTCCGGGATGTTGAGGTCGATGCAGGTGCCGCGGTCTTCCTCTTTTTCCATGGTGATCCAGACCACGCCGCCGTCGCTGGTGGGCACCCCCCTGCCCAGACTGCCCTGGCCGCGCAGCCGGTCGAGGCTGCGGATGACGCCGCGGGCGTTGCGGCCCAGCTCGTCGTTGTTCTTTTTGAATTTATCCAGCTCCTCGATCACGGTCATCGGCAGGACAACGGTGTTGTCGCCAAAGCAGGAGATCGCGTCGCTGTTGTGCAAGAGGACATTGGTGTCGAGGACGAAGTATTTATCGGACATGCGGTTTCCGAAGTTGTTGGCAAGAGGAGTGAACGATTGATTACAGATCAAGACCGGTGGTATCGTGGTTGAGGACCTCACAGCCCTCTTCGGTGACCACTACCATGTTTTCCAGGCGGATGCCGCCCCAGTCGGCCAGGTAGAGGCCGGGTTCGACGGTGACCACCATGCCGGCGCGCAGTTGCTTGCGGCCGCGCGGCGACAGCCGCGGCTCCTCGTGGACCGCGATGCCCACCCCGTGACCCAGGCCATGGCCGAAGGCCTCGCCGAAGCCGGCATCGGCCAGCACCTTGCGCGCGGCCCGGTCGACCGAAGCCCCGGTGACCCCGGCCCGGATGGCGTCGATGCCGGCGAGCATGGCCTTCCGCACCAGCCGGTGGCGGTCGAGAAAGGTCTGGTCCGGTTTACCGGCGACAAAGGTCCGGGTCATGTCGGAACAGTAGCCCTTGAAGACCAGGCCCATGTCGATCAGCACCAGGTCGCCGGGCTGGAGTTCGCGATCCGTGGGCACGGCGTGCGGCCGGGCGGCATTGGTGCCGAAGGCGACGATGGTGTCGAAACTCGGGCCTTCCGCGCCCATCTCCCGCATGGTCAGCTCCAGGGCCAGGGCGATCTCGCGCTCGGTCATGCCCGGTTCGATGGTGTGGTAGACCGACTGAAAGACCTTTTCGTTCAACCGGGTCGACTGGCGCAGGAGGTGCAGTTCGTGTTCGTCCTTGATCACCCGCATCTGCTCGACCAGCCCGCTCTCGGGCCGCAGGGTCAGGCCCCGCTTGGTGCTCATGTGGGTAAGCCGGAGAAAGGAGGAATGGAGAAAATAGTCGCTCTCAAAGGCCAGGGTGCGGAAGCCTATTTTTTTCTGTAATTTTTCCAGCAGCTTCAGTAGCCCCTTGGTGTACATCTCCACCTTGAACAACGGGGCCTCGGCCTCGGCCTGGAGGGTGAAACGGGAGTCGGTGAGGAGAAAGGGCTGGCCGTCGGCGGGGATGAGGAGGAAGCCGCTGGTCTCCTGGATACCATGGTCCGGGGCGGTGTAGCCGCTCAAGTAACGGCGGTTGTCCGGCTGGGAGACCAGGAGGGCGTCGATTTTTTTGCGGCGCAGGGTGGCCTGCAACCGGACGATCCGGTCGAATTCGTCGCTGGCGGTCATGTTCAGGCCCCGGTCCAGTCCTTGAGCTGGGCCTTGAACTGTTCCAGGGCCTGGCCGTACTGCCGGTCGAGATCCATCTCCAGGCGGGTCCACTGCTCCTTGAATTGGGGCTCCATAGTGGGGTCGATCTTCATGGAGTCGGCCTTCATCCCCTTGCGCATGAGGAGCTGCTCGATCTGCATCCGCATCTGCTCCTTGAGTTGCTCGTAGAGTTGCTTGCGGTGCTGGCCGTACTGGGAGGCGATGGTTTGCAGTTCCTGGCAGAGGGCGGCGATATCGGGGGTGCCTTGGTTGAGTTCGACAATACCGCGGACGGCCCGTTCGATCCGCTTGGTGCCGTCGTCGTCGCGGGGGAGAAAGAGATTGCGCAGGAGCGAGGCCAGCATGCCCTTGCGGATGGCCGCCTGCTGGGACGATTCCTGCTCGCCGAGGAGGTCGAGGAGGGAGGGCTTGGTGCCGTTGAGGTACTCGGCGGTGGCTTGCATGCCTTTTTTCAGGTTTTCCTCGTGGCGCATCTCGTCCGGGGTGGCCATGCCCATGCGGGCGGCGCGCTCCATGACCAGATCCATGGTTGACTTAATTCCTGCCATGAACGGATTCTCCTTGGAAAATGTTGGGGTGAACGCTGTGGGTGACGACTATAAACATTGTCGGCAAAAACTACAAGTTGCGGCTCTCGATCAGGCGGGCGGCAAAGAAACCGTCGAGACCGTCGCTCGGATCGGGATGGAAGAAACCGGGGGTGTCGACCAGCCGGCGAGCGGCCTCGGGCAGAAAAGGCATCGTGTTTTCGACGACGAACCGGGGGCAGCGTTCTTGAAACAGGCGGATCACCTCCTCGTTCTCCTCGGGCTCCAGCGAGCAGGTGGCGTAGAGCAGGACCCCGTCGGCTTTGAGCAGGGTGCCGGCAATCTCCAGCAGGTGCACCTGGGCCTGCTGATAGGTGGCCAGATCCTCGGGCTGGCGGTTCCAGCGGATATCGGGTTGACGGCGGATAACGCCGGTGCCGGAGCAGGGGGCGTCGATGAGGATGACGTCAAAGGGCTGGGGCCGGGTGGCGGCATAGGCGCGTAGATCGGTACGCACCGGCAGGACCACCTGGCTGTGACCCAGGCGGCGGAGGTTGTCCCGCAGGAGGTGGTAGCGGCGCGGGTCCGGCTCGACGGCGACGATGGTGCCGTCCGGCGGCAGCATCTCGGCCAGATGCGAGGTCTTGCCGCCCAGTCCGGCGCAGCCGTCGAGGACACGACAGCGATGGGGGAGCGGGCCGGCCAGCAGGGAGGCCAGTTGCGCCGCCTCGGCCTGCACTTGAAAATGGCCGGCCTCGTAGCCGGGCAAACTGGTGATGCCGCCGGGAAAAGCGTCGATCACCAGACTGAGCGGGCTGTAGAAGCCTTTGCGGGCATTGATCCCGGTCTTGGCCAGCACCTCCTGCAAAATGGTGCGACTGGTGCGACGGCAGTTGACTCGCAGGGAAAGCGGCGGTTCGGTGTTGTTGCAGCGGCAGATCGCCCGCGCTTTTTCCAGGCCGAACCGGGCCTGCCAGCGTTCGATCAGCCAGGCCGGGTGGTTGAGGATAGGCGGTTCGGCCTCGGCCATCTGGGTGGTGGTGGGGAGGGTTGCCCGGTTGCGGGCCACGGCGCGGAGGATGCCGTTGGCGAAGCCGATCAGCCAGGCCGGCTGACCGGCTGCCTTGAGGGTGTTGACCGTGGCGTTGACGGCTGCCGATTCGGGGATGCGACTTAAAAAGAGCAACTGATACACCCCGATCCTCAGCGTCATCAAGGTGCGCGGCTTCATTTTGCGCAAGGGATGCCTGGAAAAGGAGCGGATGATGTGATCGAGGTACTCCTTTTGCCGCAGTACCCCGTAGACCAGGGTTTTGACCAGGCCCCGGTCGATGTCGGCCAGGTGCTCGATGGCTGCATGAAAGAGGAGATCGACCGAATTGTGGGTCGTGGCCCAGAGGCAGAGGATCTCGACGGCGGCGGATCGAGGTGTGGATGAGGGTAGGGTTGGGGGCATGGCTGGAGCACGGTGGTGCGAGCCGGCAAATGTGCCGGAATCTCGGGAAATCAAGGGGCCACGGCATGCGGCCAATCACGCCGCACTCTGCCATGATCGCCGCCAATTGCAACGTTTTTTTCGGCTGCCCGCGCTGTGCCCGCTGTCTGGCAGAGGGAGAAGGGAGAACAGCAACCGCACAACGGCAACTGGCCGAGGGGCCGGCCCTGCTTTCCCCTTGACAGCAAAAAGCCCGATACGGTAAAAGAAACCCCACATCCATGCCGGAGTGGTGAAACTGGTAGACGCACTGGACTCAAAATCCAGCGGGGGCAACCCCATGTCGGTTCGATTCCGACTTCCGGCACCAGTAATATCAAGGGTTTAGAGGTTGTCATCTCTAGACCCTTTTTCATTTGGTGCGTCCCGTCAGATGCCGGTCAGATGAAACCGGTTAATCCCGGTTCCACCAACCAGGCAAAAAAAATCCCCCGCCGGTGGGCCGGTCAGGGGATAGGGTGGCATGGTGATTAATGAGTCATACTGATTGTGAATGGTTGGATGACTGACCACCCATGAATCATTCATCTGAAGTCAACAGTTTCTCTTCATTTTTTGGCGACAGAAATAACGCTTGAAAACCTTCATCTTCTGGCTCGAACCCTCGATAACAGTCACAATGGGAACAGCTAGTGCTATGAGGGTGGTGTTTTTTTCCCACATTCTTCATGGCTAATTGCCTTTCCTCAGCCTCGCGCCACATCCTGCCGAGACAAGCCCTTGACTCAGGTGTCATGCACTTTGTTCCGTACTCATCCACAACAACATCACCATAATCATCTACCACATAATCCCAGCCATCATCTAAAAGTTGGTGACCGTGCTTATTGACTATGATTTTGTTCTCATGATCCCGTAAATAATCCGGCTCTCTCATGCGCCCTCCATTTAGTCATTTTGCCTGGTTTCACTTTATTATATAACATTGTTTGGCTAATTTTTCATTGAAACAGCACTACCTTACGGTAGTATTTGCCCGTTAATCAAACAAAAAAAGCCCTCCCGTTTCCGAGAAGGCTTTACGTCCCCTGCCGGTGAAGGTTAGGGGTTTATTTCGCCTACGGTAAAAGGTGCCCCTGGTCGTC
>Ga0074193_1000553_pt1 | contig 59482 bp, 57 predicted proteins | sample EPASupsiteHSE605_FD_64523 | JGI IMG/M metagenome (GOLD analysis project Ga0074193, IMG submission 64523) | Bioremediated contaminated groundwater from EPA Superfund site, New Mexico - Sample HSE6-05 | ecosystem: Environmental > Aquatic > Deep subsurface > Groundwater > Contaminated ...
GTAAATGAAAGGAAGTATTTTAGAACTTTATCCGCAATTTACCAAATTAACTGACAGGAGGCAGCAAAGTGAGCCTGTCGGTTCAGAGCGCCGTTCGGGTGAAGATAGAAGGCAATCCCCAAGAATTGTAGACCCAAAGCTTGGCGTAGATTTAGACCGGATTCAGGCTAAATTTAAATCCTTTGTTCACAGTACAGAACAGGATAAAGAACTGGAAAAAGCTGCTTTTGTAGCATTAAGCCCGATAACTCCCGTAAGAAGAATCTCTTCCCTCCCTGATAACGTAGAAGACGGAAACTACTCAAGAGCAGCCGGACTGGTGGCGCTTGCTGTGGTTAATTTGCCGGAAGACACAAGAGATTTAAAAGCGGCATGGAAACAAATAACAAAGGGTGAACTGCCAAAATATGACTACAAAGAATACCAGCACCCATTTTCATTCCTTAGAGGAACATTATTTGAACCATTATTGAGAAAAATGGGAAACTTTGGACTATGGTTATGTAGTAACGATCGTACTATGTATGATACTAAAGTTGGTACATGGCTAAAAAAAATATTTAAATTAAAAATGGATAAAGAAGTTGCGTTTACTGGAAGAAAGATACCATGGGTAATAAAAAACGAAGCAGGTAATGCTTCTTCAGTAATATTGCCATTAATTGCCATTAAACCCATTGGAAACCCTCTTGCAAAAACTATAGGGAGGGCATTATTAAGAATACCAAAACTTAGTGTAATAGCTCTTTTTTTATTAGAATTACCTGCTGTAATTAAACAAACATTAAAGCCTAAAAAATTAAAATCAAAGATAACAAGCGGAATTAAACAAATTATTAAATCACTAATGAATGTAACTTCTATTCTCTCTGGCATCGGAATTGGCGGGGCAATACTTGCCAGAAAAGGACCTGCTGGTTCTTTGGTTGGTATGGGCATTGGCTCTTTACTCGGAATTTATATTTCAAAACAAATATCAAGAATTATAGATAAATTAACTACTTACAAGCAGTCTAATTAGTTTTTTTCTTCTTTTTGTCATTTCCTACAATCTTTTTTGCCATTGCATTCAAAATATCTTCTTCTTTCCAATTATCCCCTGTGATTCCAAGTTCAGCCAAACTAAATTTCTCACCTTCAACACATTTGATTGGATTTGTTGCGCCAAAACTTGTATTTCTATTGCTGTAAACGTAAGGGTTGTAGCCAATTCTCAACATATCTCTAATCTCTCTTTTCTTCTTAACTTCTCTCTTATTATTATATAAAATTCGTAAAAAAATAAATTGCTTAATTCATATAATTTTACATTAGAAACCGAAATAATTTTACGTAGAATAATAGTTACAACCAGTTTAAATAATTTATCCTATTTTCTGCAAAGTTTTGTAATTACGAAGGAAATCGGGGATTTCTACAGCTTCATTTGGGGCGATGACTATATCCCAATCGGGAAGTTCTTCTTCTACTTCTTCTTTTAAATTTCCAACATAGCCTGGAATAAGAATACTTCTGTGGTCAACCAATTCTTCGAGTTTTGCTTCTTTTAAAGCCTTAGCTATAGTCTCGCCCGTAAATTTGGAAGCTGCCCATGCTGTTAATACACTCATTCCATCAGATGGTGTTATTAAAAGATAGGCGGGGATGCCGGACGACTCAATTTCTGCCGCAACAACAAAGTAAGTAAGGGCAAAGTTGGTTGTAACAAGTATTGGAGAATTTTTATCCACATCACCAATAGGATAGACTTTTGGCTCCATTTGCAGCGGTTTTTGGGGATCAGTGTAAATATTTTGCCTTAATGTCAGTAATGCATATATTAGTGCTTCGTCAAAATTATCCAGAACAAGTATATTTGAGTATTTACATATTAACGTAGAAGCCCAAATAATTCTTTCCATTGGATTCAAGGTGTTACTCGCAATCTGGTCGACAAATGTTATCACAGGAAAACCAAGCGGTCTAAATTTGTTTTCAATGGCAGACCTTCTGATGTACGTCAGATCCTGAATTAAATCTTTCTGCTTGTTAAGATTAATTACCAGATTTTCTGCCTTTGATTCAAGAGCTTTTGAAGATTTTTCAACAATTTCTTCAATACTTGTCCCTGAAATAACGACAGGAACTTTAAACTTGTTTTCAATCTCAACTATTTGTTCAGTTTTAGCATCCTTTAAAAATACAAGGGGTTTGGTTGCTTTAATATCAGCAAGGATTTCTTCAATAGCTTCAACATTGGAACTTTCTAATATTAAAGCAAGGTCTGTACTTGTTATTTTAGAAATTTTTTCCTTAAAAGTATTATCTGTATCTGTGAGTACAACTGCATCAATTTTCAGGTGTTCTCCAACTCGTTCAACAGAATAAGCAGCTATTTTTGCAAGCTTTTTATCAAAATCAGGATCTGAACTTTCAAGCTTAATAGCAATACAGGTAGAGTTAACAAAAGTTTTATCGTGTCTGAACATAACTGTCTCATTACCAATTGTTATTTCTTTATCTGCTTTTCCAAATTTAACAGCCTGCTGTTGAGGAACACTGGCTTCTTCCAGCAATCCTTTAAGTTCGTCTGAAATATATTCGCATTTATCGAATGGCACTTCTTTTTTTGCAAGTTTCATTGCAAAGGCCATACAGGTTGGAAATCCGCATTTTTTGCAGTTTGCTTCTTTTTCTTTTTTTCCGCCAGGTAAATACTTAAATATCTGTAAACCAGTTAAAGCCATATCTTTTACGCCTTTTCTATAAAATTCTTTATATATAATACACTTTCGGGATGATACAAAACAACCATATCAGCTCCTGCTGACAGCATTGAACTTGCTGTTATACATTCCCAGCTTATGGCACGTGTTGTGATATCTCCCCATTCTTTCGGCACATTTGAAGATTTGGACTCTTTTGCTTTCCATGTTTCTATTCCGACAAATGTAACCACTGGCATGTTAAGCATGCTGTCCCCGTCAAACGCAGCAAGTCTGATTCTTTCAATTACACTGTATGCATAATCAAGACCATACCCGAGTGCGCCCATGTTAGGATCGATAATGATTTTATTTGGATCAAAGCCCATTTCTGTGATAAAAATATTTAGTTCTTTTGCCAGATTTATGTCTATAGGGGTTCTTACAATGACATTATGTCCTGTTTCCTTGATAACAGGAATAATCTCCTTGTAAGTATCTTCTTCAACAAGTCCTATAGTACATTTTCTTTCAGCGGCTTTAGCAAGCTCAGGCAATAGTTTTATGTCTGTTTCATCCCTGTCAGATCCAACCGCAATAACAGGGATAGTTACTGCCTTTAAAATCTGATTAAGTATAACTTTACTTTTTTCTATTTCCAGATCATGGTCTTCAATGTTTGCAATATTAAACCTGACAGCAAGCACATCAGCACCTTTTTCCTGTGCTTTTTTAGCCCATAAAACAGGATCTTTTATGCAATCTCCCCACGCTTCATGTAATATTTTTGAATATTTTTCAGTGATAATAGTCTGAATTTCAATTGCAACCAGTGGTCTGGAATTGAAATTGTTTTCTTTTTTCATAAAAGGAAGCGAAAATTCACCGCCAAGAATCAAATTATCAAGTTTTACCTGCCTGATTGAAAGCTTTGACTCCTTAACCGGTTGATTATAAGTAATATTCATTGTTTTTTATTCCTAAATAAATACTAATGATATAGTAAACGAACTCAATATAATATTTTATTACAAACAAAATTTTAGCATATCATAACAAATTTCAAGTTAAACAGTGGGATATGGATCATATATTGCCAGTAAAAAAATCTATCCTATATCTTGCATCAAGTTGTAAACAGCCTGTTCAATATTTTCCTGTCTCATAAAGTTTTCGCCAACAAGAACCCCGGAGATATTATTATCTTTAAGAGTAACTATATCAGAATAAGTTGCTATACCGGATTCACTTATTATAAATTTGTCTGATAAATCTCTATTTTTTACAAGATCAAGAGTATTTTTGATTGAAACTTCAAAGGTTTCAAGGTTTCTGTTATTTATACCTATTATTTCAGCATCAATAGAAAGAGCCAGATCGAGTTCACTTCTGTTGTGAACTTCTAACAGGACTTCCAATCCAATTTCTCTGGATAAATTGTAAAATTCTTTTAAATTTTCGGGCGTCAATGCTGAAGCGATCAGTAAAATAATATCCGCACCGATTGATCTTGTTTGATAAATTTGAAAAGGATCAATAATAAAATCTTTCCTTAAAACAGGTAAATTGGCAACCTTTTTTACCTGTTTTAAATAATTAATTGATCCCTGAAAAAATTGTTCATCAGTTAAAACAGAAATTGCACTTGCCCCTGCTTTTTGATAGGCAAGTGCAATTTCAACAGGATTAAAATTTTCCCTGATAAGACCCTTTGAAGGAGACGCTTTTTTTACTTCCGCAATCAAAGCAAGCTTACTTTTTAAAGAAGCCTGATTAAGTTTTTCTTTAAAGCTTTTTACAGGCTGAACTGTCTGACAAATATTTTTCAGTTCATTTATATTAAACTCGATTTTTTGTCTTTCAATCTCTTCCTTTTTATATGTAATTATTTTATTTAAAAAGTTCATTTAAGGTTTATTTTTTTATTACTTTGATCTGATCTGGAGAATTAATAATCATTTCCGGCTTGCCGTTAGAAATTCTGACAATTCCTTCAACAGATACTTTTTTGTTTTTGAAATATTCACAGGGGTCGTCAATTCCGGCAGATATAAAGGATGAGAGGTTTTCATCATAAATTATTGCGCTGAAAGATGTTCCGTAGTTTTTTCCAAAGTTTATAAATATAACTTTAGCTTTTTCTGACAGGTCAATGCTCGATACTGTACCTATAACCCGTACATATTGACTTGTATGAGAAATGAGTTGCGCAAGATTATCTGCCTGCAAGTCCAGATTACTATAAGTAAAACCTGGAAGCTGAATTAACAAGGCAAATAACAATGCTAAAAATATTCTCATTCTTGATCCCCCAAAGTAAATTTTATTAATGTGTAATTAATTATACTAATTAATTGCACATTAGTCAGGTTTTTAAAGAAAAATTCACAATAAGTAATAATTTTTTAAAATCAAAATATAGTGCAAGTACAAAAAAGAGAGACCCGAAAGTCTCTCTTTTAAGCTTTTGTTTACTAAAACTACTTAGCAACAACTTCTTTGAATTTTTTACCAGCTGAGAAAGCAGGAACTGTTTTAGCAGGAATTTTAATTTCTTTACCTGTTTGTGGATTTCTGCCTAATCTAGCAGCACGTTTGCGAGCTTCAAATGTTCCGAATCCAACTAATGTTACTTTTTTACCTTTAGCAACTGTTTTTTCAATTGTGTCTAAGGTAATTGTAAGAATTTCGGATGCTTGCTTTTGTGATACTTTAGCTTTTTTAGCAATTTCTTTTACTAATTCTTCTTTGTTCATAAGAAACCTCCTTAACTAACATACATTGATTATACTTAATTTAGTAATTTTGGCAAGAGGTTCATGTGGGCTTTTCTGCAAAATACTGCTAAATCAGTTTATTGTTTTCTATTTTTATAAGTTAGAGAGAAGAATTTCTGTAAAAAAACCTCAAAATCTTTGAAGAACTAGCCACTATATCTAGTGTATTATATGATTTCTTTTCAAAGACATGCTCTTTAGGGTAAAATTTTCTCAAATTTTATACTACTGCTTAAACTACAGTACTTAAAATCCCGATCATCACTGTATTTTATTTTTTTAGTCAATAGATGCATATTTTAAGAATTTTTCTGAAATTTAAAATTTACAGCATACAATACAAATTTTATGCCACTAAATATAGAGTTAACCAGACCGGATACTTTTTTTATTAAACTGGACAAAAAAACTGGAAGATTTATCTTAACAAAACTTAACATTTCTCGTTTAAAAAGAGAGCAGTAAGGAATTGTCTGCTCTCTTTTTGATATTTTATTAAGATTTACTGTTGCTTATTCTTAAAGCTCAACTGTTTTTGTCTAATGTTTGCAGAAATGATTGTGGTGATTCCAATATATATGTAGGCAAATATAAAAGCCAGCAAATTTAATATAGTTTTTATATTTTTCTTTAACAATGATTTTTTTGTTGTTTTAATATCTTCTTTTACTTTTGAATCTATCTGTTTAAAATATTTTTCCATTTGTTTTGGAACAACAACTTTACCGGATAGTTGTTTTATACCCTGTTGTTGAATATAACTTACAGCAATCTGTTTTTTTAGATTATCACCTTTATCTTTTATCCCCTGTGTGACCTGATTTTCAATTGAACTGAAAGTCATTGTGCAAAATATTGTTGTTAATACAAGAATAAAACCTAAAACAACGCTAAGGAGGCCGAGACTTTTTACAAAATTTAATTGTAATTTATTCTCCTGATCATCATTACTTAAATAAAATCCTGATAATAGGAACACAATGCCCAGTAAAGGAATTATGCATCTTTCTGCTATTTCCTGAGAAGTAATATAAACCCAGTTTGGATCAGCAAGATGCAATGGTATTAATGCAGATGCAATATCAACCAATGAAGCGAATAAAGTGGCTATACCAAATGCAATTAAAACTTGCGCAAATTGTTTCTTATTCATTATTTATATCCTCCTGCTTTTTTATATTCATTATATAAGAAATAGTTATACCACTCCCAAAATGAATTTGGGATTTTAAAGTAAAATCGAAATGTGGTATGCGGAGCGGGAGTACTGAATTTCGGAGATCCTTCCGAGGAGGAAGGAGATCTGAAATTTAAACTCGTTCCAATATACCTATTTCGGAGAATTTCCAAAATTTATTACTTTTGCTTTCTTTTAAAATCTGAAAATTTTACGAGTGGTATAATAATTTTTTTTATCATATTATAAAAATCAGTAAAATTTTAAAGAATATTTATCGTTGAAAATCATTTATGTATATTATTAAGATTTTGTATTAATATTATAAATATTTTTTAATACTAACCTATAAGGATTAACATATGAATTTGATTATAAAAAAATTAGGAATGTTTCTTATTGGCGCATGTATTGCCAGTACTGCCACAATAAGTACAGTCCAGGCTGCAGGTATTGGACCTGTTTTAACCTATGATGCAGTTTTGGACAGAACTCATGGCCTTAGTTATGATAGTCCGGTTAATATAGCAAGGTCAATAGATGGACAGCCAAGTGCTGTCGCTTTATTCAAGTTTAGTACTTCAGGTGTGGATTTGAGTGCATTAACCTCATTAACATTAACTGTTTATGGTTATCCTGATTATTTTGAGGGATCTGCTTCCAGTGAATTAAAATCTTATGGAGTTTCTGATGACTGGAGTACATTTACTATAGATAATATTAATTTGAAGCATGAAGCTACACTGGCAAGCAATCAAGTTTCAGCTGTATCTGCAAGTTTGAATAAATATACTTTTGATTTATTAGATAGTAGTAATCTTTCATACTTGATTTCTTCTATTAGTGATGGTTATTTATCTTTTGCCATTCAGGAAGTAACAAATAGCGGAACAATCCGTACTAATATTTATTCAGATAATAGTGCTGCTGAAGCCCAATATATGCCGCAATTAGTAGCTACATACAAAGAAGTTCCTCCAACAACACCTGAACCTTCTTCATTAATTCTTGGTATGATGGGAATTATTGGCAGTATGTTTGGAATAAGAATAAGAAAATAATTGAATGACAATAAACTAAAAAAAGTAAGGTCAAAGCGCCTTGCTTTTTTATGTATAATTATTTCGATCTCACATTAAGGAAGTAATAAAAAATGCGTAAGTATTTTTTATTACTTGTGAAATCTTGATAGACAAGAAGCAGCTTACAAAAATTCTTAGCCGACGCCTTTGCGTCGCGAAAGAATGCCGCTGTCCTTATAACTATATTTTATATAAGATTTAAGGATTTACCTTATGAAAAGTAGAAAATGGATAATTTGCGGGGATTGTAAATATTTGTCTGTGTGTAAATGCGGACAATTAAGACTTCATAATGTTGATATAAATTCAAAAATTTATAATGATATTGGCTGCTTTGATTATGATCAGTATTTAAACGATAAACAATTAAAACTATTTTAAGTTTTTATAAAATTAATATACACGCAATAATTCTAAGCAGTTTGTTTTTATATTATTAGTAAGAGTAAAAATTCTCATTTGTTAAAACGTTGTAAAAACTCTTAAAATCTGATTATATATAAACTGTTATAATAGGAATAGATTATGGATAAAGACAGAGAAAAAGGAAATGTATTAACAGGCAAATTTACCCGGTGCCCTGACAAAAAGCCGGAGGAAGAAAAATTTGCGCCTAAAAATCAGACAAATCCTATATATAAACAGTTATTTAGCCTTGTTCACCAGAAAATGGACAGCAAGCATGACTACAAATCTTTTTCCGATTTTAAGCCTAAAGATTTAAGATGATAAATGGAATCTGTTAAAAGCAAAGTTTTTAATTATTTAACGAGTTCACAAAAGTCAGAACTCTGTCATTACATATCTAAATTTACTAAAAAGCATTCAGATAAAAGTATTGACAACATTCTAAATCTACTTATTGAGGAGGAACAGTATTATATTGATATAGACTCTTCAAGGCATCCATGGACATGCGAATTTCTGGGAGATGAAACTTTCCATAAGGATTTAGCCCTATATATAAGAGAAATTAAACGTAAACTTGAATATAATGAAAAGCAAAAACCTTTTATAGAAAAGCAGAAAGAATATTTAAAAACACAGCGAAAAGAGTTAAGAGAGCAAAAAATGTCAAAGCAGCTGCCTACAGCAAAACAGGTGGCATATTATAAAGCATTATGCAGAAAATTTGAAATAAACATAGATACTATAGATCTTGAAAATGCATCAAGACTCGATCTAAAGAATGCTTTAGATGTTATTTTAAGTGAAGAAGGCGAATCCAAAAAACAAAATATTCTTATAAAACTGCAAAATATAGTTAAATCTAGAAATATTCTCTGATCACATATAATACAGACTTTTTCTATATTTTTAAAGGAACATTAACTCATTCAAGTCTTCTTTTAAAGAACCATGCTGCTCCGGTAAGTGTAATTACTGATATGGTAAGTAATGGCCAAAGATTTGTCATAATAACATTTATTGGCATATCTTTTAAAAATAATCCTCTTAAAATAAACATAAAATATCTTAAGGGATTTATAAGAGTAATTGGCTGCAGCCAGGAAGGCATGTTTTCAATCGGTGTTGCAAATCCTGAAAGCAGTATGGCAGGCGGCATAAATATGAATGCTCCTAATATTGCCTGTTGCTGAGTTTTTGCAACAGAAGAAATAAATAAGCCAAAGCCCAGTACAGAAAGTATAAAAATGCACAAACTCAGGTAAAGTAAGAAAACAGAGCCTGTAAAAGGGATTTTTAAAGCAAATATTATAATAATAAATAAAAACGTAGCTTCTGCAAGACCAATAATAAGTCCCGGAACAGTTTTTCCTATTAAAATTTCAAGTGGCCGGATCGGGGAAACAAGAAGCTGGTCAAATGTGCCCAGTTCTCTTTCTCTGGCGACAGATAAGCCTGTTACTACAATTCCCATCATTAAAGATATAATTGCTAACAGCGCAGGTACCATGAACCACTTGAATTCCAGATTTGGATTGAACCAATGTCTTGTTACAATTATGCTGTTTTGATTTGGCATGTTATTTTGATGCATATATTCAAGATTATACTGATTTATAATTTGTGAAATATATCCCATAACAATTTGAGCGGAATTTGATTTTCTTCCATCAATTATTACCTGTATATTTCCTGTTTCTTTACTTAAAATTTTTTTAGAAAAATCCTGGCTAAAATGAACAATTAATACTCCTTTTTGTGTATCTATAAAGTTTTTTGCTTCATTATTTTGCAAATGATATATTTTGTCGAATGTATCAGAGCCATAAAATCTGTTTTCAATACGCTTTGAAATAATACCGTTATCTTCATTGATTATGCCGATTGAAACGTTTTTAACTTCCAGAGTTGCCGCAAAAGAGAAAATCAACAGTTGTATAACAGGCGGAACTATAAGAATTGCCCGGCTTCTTTTATCCCGCCAAACTGTTAACAGCTCTTTTATAATCAAAGTAATAATTCTATTAAGCATCAGTCTAACCTCTTGACTGTCTTTTTAGCCACAATTAAAAATACAATTACCCCGAGCAAAAGCATCTTAAATGTATTGGCTATAAATAATTCAGGTACATCTCCTGCCAGAAATAATGTCTGTATGCCTGAAATAAAATATTTTGCAGGTATTACAGCAGTTATAAACTGTATTATTTTTGGCATACTTGTTATTTCAAAAATAAATCCAGACAGCATGAAAGTTGGCAAAAATGCGCTTACAATAGACACCATCGAAGCCAGAAACTGGCTTTTTGTTACTGTTGATATTAATAATCCCAGAAATAAAGAAATAAACATAAAAGCGGACGACATTATCAATAACCAGATTACAGAACCTCTGAATGGTACTTCAAACATTAAAATTCCGGCAATAACGGTTATTACCATTGATGTCATCCCTAAAATAAAATATGGAATAATCTTTCCAAGAATTATTTCAACAATAGACACTGGCGTTGCCATCATAGATTCCATCGTACCTCTTTCCCATTCTCTTGCCACAACAAGAGATGTAAGCAAAGTTCCGACAAGCGCCATTACTATCGCAATAATTCCTGGAATAAGAGAGTTGGCACTTTTAAGTTCAGAATTAAACCAGACTCTTGGTATCATATTAACCAGCCCGTACGGTTGATTTTGTTGAATGTATGATTTCTGGACAAGCCAGTTTTGCCAGACTCCCTGCGTATAATTTTGAATAAGGCTTGCTGTATTCGGGTCGCTTCCGTCTGTTATTAGCTGTATAGGAGCTATACTTTTACTATTTTTTAGTTTTTTTGAAAAATCCTGTGGAATAACCAGTATACCTTTTATTTTGCCTGCAACAAGCTGGTCTTTAAAGACTTTTCTGCTGTGGCCAATATGTATATCATAGTATTTTGAATTCATAAATGATCTGACCAGACTTTGTGCAACTGGAGCAGTATCTTCCATAACAATCCCAAGTTTTATGTCTTTTATATCAAGAGAAAGACCGTATCCATACAAAACCAGAAACATTGCAGGCAGAAAAAATGCTATCAGCAGGCTGCTCGGATCTCTGAAGATTTGCAGAGTTTCTTTATAAATTAATCCTTTCAATCTACGCAGTACCGCAAATATGTTCATACTGTCACCTGCCTGTCTTCTGCCTTAATAAGTTCAATAAAGGCATCTTCAAGGGTAGGGTCAGGCATAGAGTCTGAACGTACTTTGTTTTTTAATTCGTCAGGAGATCCTATTGCAATTAATCTGCTCTGATAAACCAGTCCTATCCTGTCGCAGTATTCCGCTTCGTCCATAAAATGAGTTGTTATTATTACAGTAACTCCTTTTTGTACAAGCCCGTTGATATGAAGCCAAAATTCACGTCTTGTAATTGGATCAACGCCAGAAGTCGGTTCATCAAGGAATAAAACAGGTGGATTATGCATAACTGCACAGGCAAGGGCGAGCCTTTGCTTAAAGCCTAAAGGCAAATTTCCTGCCGAGCTGTCTAGATATTGCTTCAGGTCAAAGATTTTAATCATCTGTTCTACTTTTTCCCGTTTTTTCCTGCCGGAAAGACCATATATTCCCGCAAAGAAATTCAAATTTTGCAAAACGCTCAGGTTATCGTAGAGTGAGAATTTTTGAGCCATATATCCAAGTTTTGACCTTGCTTCACCGGATGCTGTTCTCAGGTCGTATCCTGCAATATTTGCTGTTCCTTTTGTTGGCTTTAAAAGACCGCACATCATCTTGAATGCTGTAGATTTTCCTGCCCCGTTAGGCCCAAGCAAACCAAAAATTTCTCCCTGTTTTACTGAAAAACTTATGTTATTGACAGCTACAAAATCGCCAAACTGTTTGGTTAAACTGTCAGCAGTAATAATGTTCTCTTTATATTCAGAAATATCTGCCATTTCTTCTGCTAAAGCAGACTTGCCTCCCGGTCTGCCGCCTAAAATATCAATAAAAGCATCTTCAAATCCTGGTTCAACCTTGATTATTCTTGAGTTTATACCTGATTCAAGTTCCTGAGCAGAAGGAAAAGTGTTTTCTTCATGTGTTACAATTCTTACATTGCTGCCCTGAATAATTCCATCGATTATTTTATTGTTATTCAATGCATTTGTAAGAACCTTTCGAGTAGATCCTTCAATGTTTTGTATCTGGAATGTTCTGTTTTTTACTCTTTCATACAGTTTATCCGGTTTACCCTGAAAAAGAAACGCACCTTCGTTTAACAGGATAACCTCGTCACATTTTTCGGCTTCGTCAAGATAAGCAGTACTCCATATTACTCCCATTTCATCATTGACAAGTTCTTTTACCATATACCACAATTCACGCCTTGAAATAGGATCAACTCCAACGCTGGGTTCATCTAGGAGTAAAAGCTGCGGAGTCTTAATCAGACAACATGCAAGTCCGAGTTTCTGTTTCATGCCACCTGACAGCGCACCTGCCAGCCTGCTGGTAAATCGTTTTAAGTCGGTAAATTTTAACAGCCTTTCAAAATGAGCTTCTTTTTCTTTATCTGCAACATTTTTTAAATCAGCATAAAGATTTAAATTTTCAATAACAGTTAAATCTTCATATAAGCCAAACTTTTGGGGCATATAACTAATAATGCCCTGAATTTTATTAGCTTCTTTTACGCTATTAAATCCATTAACAGTAACAACACCGGATGTTGGCAGCAAAAGGCCTGCAATAGTTCTGATTAATGTTGTTTTGCCTGCTCCATCAGGACCTGCAAGACCTGTTATTTTGCCGGTAAATATTTCAGCATTAATGCTATCCAGTGCATATTCATCAGTAAATTTTTTGGATAAATTATCTATTTTTACCAGCTGCTTTTGCATCTTTATTTGGTCCGATTTTAATTCCTACTGTAACAGGCATGCCCTGTCGTAATTGATTTTGGGGATCTTTTACAATAATTCTTAATCTGTAAACCAAACTTGACCTGAGCTCAGGTGTTTCAACAGATTTTGGCGTAAATTCGGCCGTCGGTGAAATAAAACCGATATATCCCGAATATATTTTATTGGGGAATGAGTCGCTTGTTATCTGTGTTTTCATTCCTGAATGTATTTTGCCTAAATCTATTTCATCGACATAAGCCTGAATCCATTTTGGTGAATTTAAAGCCAGCGTATAAATGGATTCTCCTGCATTAACATAAGTACCGGGTTCTTTTATGCGAGTTAGAACAGTACCGTTAGACGGAGCTGACAAAGTTGTATAGGAAATAGTTTTTTGAAGACTTGATGATCTTGCCTGAGATGCTTTTAGACTTGCCCGTGCTGCCTGAATATCCTGTATTCTTGGACCATTTAACGCCTGAATCAATGCTTCCCTTGAATATGACAATCTTGCCTGAGCTTCATCCTTCTGTTTAACTGAATTAATATATTCCTGCTGGGAAACTATTCCTGATTTATAACTTTTACTGTTTCTGTTGAAAATATCCTCGGCATTTGACAAAGCAGCTTCTCTTTCTTGGACGAGAGCTTTTGCCTGTGCAATTTCTTCATTTCTTGTGCCTGCAAGAAGTTTATCAAGCTGCGCTTTTTGTGCATTTACCTGCGCATTAGATTCGTTAAGCTGATCTATGTATTGATTTCTATCAAGATAGGCAATAATTTGTCCTTTCTTGGTGTTATTTCCTTCTTCAAGGTTCATTTCTTTTACAAGTCCGGGAACTCTAAAGCTCAAGTTTACTTCCCGAATATCAACGTTGCCATAAATCGTTAAAATGCCGGTATCTTTTTTCTCTTGTCTGCTGTGAATATGATAATATACAAATAATCCAGCTAAAATTAAGACAATTAAGATCAGTGCTTTCTTTTTCATACGGTTTCTCCAGCTGATTTAAGTATTGCATCTACATTTTTGATGATAATATTTTTAATTGCCTGAATATCTTCTTCAGTATACTCATCTCTTCCAAGAGATCTGAGTGTTGCAAGTCTTGCCATTCTGAAAGCCATAATTTGCCCTGCAATAGCAGTGGTTCTATAGGTTACTTCAGGTTCCGATTCGTCTTTATTTAAAATAGCCGCAACCAGCTTTTTAAATGCTCCGTAAATATGCTTCATTGCAGTTTCATACAGGATTTCAAATCCGGATGTTTCTTCAAATTGTTCTCTAATAACAAGCAAAAATGCAGTTTTAGGCATATTGGGATTTAATGCAAATTTCCCAAAATATTCTATTAATTCATGAAGCAGCAAAATATTTTCTTCTTTTGTATTGGATTTTATATTATCAATTTTTTTGAGAACAGGATTCATTTGACTTAGTGCAAATTTAGCAAGCATTTTTATAGAAGCGTGATACAGACCTTCTTTTCCGCCAAAATAATATGGGATTAACGATATATTTACACCTGCCTTTTTGCAAATTTCTCTTGTGCTGGTTCCGCTAAATCCATTTTTTGCAAACAATTCAAAGGCAGCAGATAAAAGTTTTTCCTCAGCTCCTTCTGTTGTCTTATTTTTTTGACCATCTGACATATTCCAAACTCCTGATAAATCTTTGTTTTAATAATATACTTAATTATAAATCAATCGTTTGATTTATTGCAATATGGCATAAAGCATAAATTTTTAGCATGTTAAAATACACTATAAATTATTTTTTGATATGGGAAGGGAATATTATGTCATCAACATTAGTTAGGTCTAAACTTGATTCAAACACTTTAACCTTAATATTTAAAAAATTAAAATCATTTTATAATACCGAAAAAATTGATACGGAAAGAAAAAAATATATAACAGAACTGATCTCCAGATATGGTTACCTGCCGTATCCATTTGTTAAAGCACATGAAGAACTTACTCCGGCAGAAACAATTATTGGAATAGAAGAAAAATTAAAAATAAATAATATATATAACGATGGAGAATTTTTATTTACAGAAGATGAAATCAGCCCCGTAAAAAGAGCCGGCTATACAAATTCCGGCTGGATAAAAGCTGAACAGCATAATATAAAGCTGGTTAATCTTGCAGGTCTTGGCGATGGCAACAGTACAAAAGAGCCGGGAAAATTCATTGACTGGTTAAAACAGCTTTTAATACTGCCATCCGGTAATATTTCCAAAGGGGTTCTGGGAACGACAATGTATTTAATTCCTTTTCATCCAAGAGATTTTGGCTGTGCATATCTGCCTCTTAGCAGCGGTGTAAGTCCTAATCTGGAAGATGAAGAACTGAAAAAGGTTTTAAATATGGATGCAAAAGAGCAGGTACAGCTATTCCTGATGCTTACACAGCTTGCCGGTCATCCGACAATGTATGATGTTTTACCCCAGACCGGAAGATTTTCCAAAACAATTCTGGTTAATCCACATGTAGCAAGATGGTTTGATGTTAAAGAAATTTTAAACAAACTGGATTACGATCTGGAAGGAATAGCTAACAACCTGAAAAATGAATTCCATTACGGGGATGTAGATTACCTGAAAGGCTTGATCTCAAAGAGCTTGTACGGGACACATGATTTTATACACGATCATCTGAGACATATAGCAGACAGGTTTGAATGGGAACTTGACCAGAAGCGTAAATGGTATTCAAACGAGATGCTGGACAGAAAACACCAGGACATTTTGCACTCAAAAGTCAAAAAACTTATTGCAGAAATTGTTGGGAAATCAGAATTTGAACAAATTTATGAAGAAGATATAAAAGACCAGAATAAGGTTATCTGTGAACTTATTAAAGCAGGTTATTGGCCTGCACCCGGAGGGGCATGGAATTCATCAGGAATTCCGGTATTTAACAAGATGAGCAGTCCTACAGGTCATCCTCTTTTTAAACATTATGATTATCAAGGTAATGACGTTACTCAGTTTGCAAATCTTGACTGTCAGACACCATATTACTTTGTATATCTTGAAAATGGTGAATTTAACGAAGAAGTTATTGATTTTTACATTAAATTCCTCAAAAAACTACAATCTGACTACAATTTTGACGGATTCAGGGTTGATCACATCGACCACGTAGTTGACAGATATTCTGAAAACGAACAATGCAGGCCTATAAGCTACAGAGCACCAAGATATGTTCTTGGCAAAGCAAATACAGAACTGAAAAAATCAGTATCTCACTTTGCGACACTGGCAGAATATATGTTATGGGACAATTACTATAAAGAATACCATCAGGATATGTGTTTTGATCTTTTATGGGGAAGTGATATCGTTTCTCAATTTTTAAAAGATACATACCAAATAATCAACGATAATAAAACTCTTGAAGATTACAACAAAACTGTTTCCGAGGGCATGCCGCTTCTGTCAATTTTAAAAACATATAACAATCAGGATGGCGAATTTAGAGAAATTGACCAGTATCCGGGACAGCTTGGCGCTGACGGAGCATTGTTTAAATGGTTTAAATTCAAGTTTCTGCCCGGCGGCAAAAATGCTAAGAGACCTGTCATGTATATAGATGGTGATGAATCATTTACTAAGACTGGTATAGAAAAAGTTATAGGTTCTGAACAGTCCATGAAAAGAGCTAAGAATAAAGAATTTTTCAGAAAATTTGATGCAATAAACAGATTTACTTTAAATAACAATCTTACCCGTTACGGAATTGCAGAACTGTACCAGACAAAAGACGAAAACGGATATGTAAGCTGGTTTATAAAAAGCGAATCCGCTGATAATGAAAGACTCCTGATAGTTGCCAACGAAAACGCTCCGACAGAAGTTTATAAGAACTATGAAAACGGTACTCTTGAGATCATAAACAAGGAGGGTGAACCTGTTTTTGACAAAGAAACAGATATCCCTGAAGGATTTAAAGTTGAAAGTGAATACGAACTTAAAAAAGGAGCTTTGGAATTTTCTGCAAAAGCTAAAATCAAAAATCTTTCAGATAATAAACTGACCTTTGAAAAGCTTGAACCATCAGAATTTCACATTTATAACTTAAAACGAATATAAAAAAGAGGTGGGATATCCCACTTCTTTAAGCAATTACCCAATTTACTTACTTTATTTCTTCAGAAGCCAGTCTTGAAATTTGTGATAAAACCTTAGACCCTTCTTGAATTGGTTTTTCTAATATTTTTCCAGCTTTCTTTCTGGAAGATGCAAATTTTAGGCTGTGGATTTTATTGTAATGAGTTCCGAGCATAATTTTTTCGGCTTCTTCCAGAATTTTTACAACTTCATAACCGTTTGCACCGTCACTTCTTGGTTTAATCTTGTTTATTATACAGTTAATAAAATGCTGGCATTCGAGTTTTAAAGGCTCGATTTCTATGTATTCAGGATAATCAATCAATCGCCTTGTTTGTGAAAAATTGTCATAAACCTGTAATTTGTTGTTTGATTCTGCATCATCAAGTACAGCCGTAGCCTTTGAACCTCTTACCATCAATAATACCCGTTTTAAAGGATGTATCCAGCTGTTACTTATATGGGCATGAATATTACCGGCAAATTCTATATCGACATGAACAATATCCATAACCCCATTGTTTTCAGTTGATACGCCAACTGCTGATTTAACTTTTACCGGTGATTTATCCAGAACATAACTGATCATTGACAGGTCATGAGGTGCCAGATCCCACATAACACTTCTGTCATTCTTGAAAATATTAATATTTAACCTGTCGCTCTGAACATATTCAATATCACCGAGAATACCATCTTCAATAAGTGTTCTTAACCTGTTAACAGCAGGATGATACATTAACAGGTGTCCTACCATTAATACACAGGCATTTTGTTCGGATAACTCCGTCAGTTTTTTCGCTTCATCAGCACTTGTGGCAATTGGCTTTTCTACATATACGTGTTTACCAAGTTCAAGAGCTTTTTTTACCAGATTATAATGTGTATGGCTTGGTGTAGCAACTACGATTCCGTCAATGTTTCTGTTATTAAAAATATCATCGAGATCTCTCGTAACTTTAATATCTGGATACTCTACTGATATACTGTTTAGCAATTCTTCATCAAGATCGCAGCAGGCAGATAGTACCCCAAGATTATAGAAATTCCTGACCAGATTTTTGCCCCATGTTCCACAGCCAATAACAGCAACTTTTTTATTCAAGACTGTTTTCTCCAATTATTTTCGTAAATATCTATACTTAATAATTTAATAACTATAAAGATTTTAGTCAAATTAAATAATTATAAAACTCGTTCGTATAAAAACCAATTGTAATAATAAAAGCCTGTACAAAGTGAGAAGACAGGCTTTAGTCAAATCTACACATTTTAAGAAAATTTATTATTCAGGCAGTACGGTTAGAGTTATAATTTAAATAAGTACAAGATTAGAAGGTAGGTTTTTTGTTATGATGCAGACAAGAATACCAATTGTTCAAACGAGACGCGATGCCTGGGTTGAGATTGATCTTGGCAATATTGAGCACAATATTAAAATACTTAAAAATCAAATTCCATCAAACGTAAAATTATTTGCTGTTGTTAAGGCTGACGCGTATGGACATGGGGCAACAATGGTTGCACCTACCCTTATTGCATCAGGAGTTGATATGCTTGGTGTGGCTTCTGTGGATGAAGGTATTCAACTAAGGGAGGCCGGTATTGAAGCTCCGATTCTCGTTCTGGGATCAGCTCCGGGTTGGTCTTTTATAGCAGCAGCAGAAAATGATATACAGCTTTCTATATTTACAGACGAACATGTTAACGACTGTATAAACGTATATAATAAACTCGGCAAAAGGCCAAAAGTGCATGTTAAAGTCGATACGGGTATGCACAGGATTGGTATTCCATATGTTCAAGCACCTGAATTTATAAAACAGGTTGCAAATATTGAAGAAATTGATCTTCAAGGTGTATTTACACATCTAGCCTGTGCGGAAGATATAAAAGTAACCGGAAAACAAAAAATGGCATGGGAAAGTGTCATAAGCCAGATAAAAGATCTGGACATAACACGGCATATTCTTAATACAGCAGGACTCCTCAGCTATGAAGATATGCAGTACGATATGGTCAGGGCTGGAATAGGGATTTATGGACTAATGCCAGATATGCCTCCCGAAAATAAATTTAGACCGGATTTTAAACAGGTAATGAGTTTAAAGGGCAGGATTGTTCATATTCAGAATCTGGAACAAAATTCCGGCATAAGCTACGGCTACAGCTATATAACATCAAACTTTATAACAAAAGTAGCAACAATTCCTATAGGTTATGCCGATGGAGTTGAAAGAGCCCTTTCAAACAGGATTTATGGATTAATTAACGGTAAAAAAGTCAGACAAATAGGAAATATTACAATGGATCAGATGATGTTTGACGTATCCCACATTGAAAATATTGAAACCGGAGATGTAATAACCCTATTAGGTCAGGATGGCAATGAATTTATCTCTATTGATAAATGGGCAAGAAAACTTAAAACAATAAATTATGAAATAACTTGCAAATTAAGAGTCAGATTGCCAAGAGTTTATACAAGAAGTTAAAAATATCCTTTTGATTATCTAATGGATGCATGCGGGTCTAAATGATCTCTTACAGCAGGGAAAAGATTTGAGCCTGTCATTCTTTCTCTTAGCATATACTGCATTTTAGGTAATATAAAACCGAGGAATGCATTACATATTGCAATATTCAAGATAATTCCTGCTCTTTTATAATTTTTAGCCTTTTTAAGGAAAGATTCTATTCCATGTATTGTATCTTTTTTACCTGCTTCTCCTGCAAATTGTTTCAAATTACTGCAGACACCTGCTAGTTTTTCTGTTTCTATAAATTTAAATTCATTTAAGGCATATTTTCCTGTTGATTTATTCTTTTCTATAGGAATTATACCTGATTTTCTTGCTGCTTCAAGCACATAATTTGCGGTAAATTCGCCTGTTTCAGGATTAAATCCTTCTTTTATATTCTTTCTGATAAAGCCCATCATTTCTTCTTCATTTGAATGAGGGAATGCTTTTAAATGACTTTTAAGAGTTTTATTTTTTATAAGCTCTTCAAGTTTTTTATCTTCAATAACCTTTGGATCAAGGAAGATAGGAACATTTGGAAGTTTTATATCAGGAACTAATTTTTTAATCTTCTTATTTTTAAAGATATTCTTTAAGCTGTCACCACTTATGGTTTTTTCCAGTCCTTTTTTTATCAAATCACCCGCAACAAAGAAAAAGAATATAATGCCGCCTTCTTTAAATGCAGTTTCAAATCTTTCCTGTGGTTTTCTTCCATAACTTGCAATTCTGCCCCCTGAAATTCCAAGATCAAGTGGCAGCATACTGTTAACAGGGCTGATCTGGGAACCTTCTGCTGTGTTAATAAGCAGCTTCCCGATTCTTCCTTTAAAGCTGAGGGCTTTATCATTTGCAAAGCTGGTAAATGCAGCAAAAGTAATTGCTGCTTTCTGGCTAAGACCTATCTTTTCAGGTCTGTCATAGGTAGATTGATGCTTTTCTTTACCCAAAAGCTTTGCTGTTATGGATTTATTGATTTTAGGGAGCGCATAGGCAATTGTCATTCCCGGAATAATAGTAGAGAATAAAACCATCCCAACATGGGTATTTCTGTATTTTATTTTGGTTGCAGCTTCTGAAAGGTCATGACCATGGCTATCTTTTATACCTTTTGCAAAAGCCTGAACCAAACTTTCTTTTTTATTTTTGTCTAAACCTATTAAGATTTTCTTTAAATGAATTTCAGGGTCAAGTTTTAATGCCTTAAATACTGTTTTCTTGTATATTTCCCTGAAAATCGGAACGCCGCCCATCCATGCCAGTGATCCGCCAAATTCATCAATAAATCTTTCTCTTGCCTCATGCTTGCCGCTTTCGATGCTTTCTTTTGTTTTTCCTTTATATCCTTCATAGTAGGCCATTCCTACTCTGCCTGTTACATCAACTCCGTCTTTAACTGCGAACAGTCCTAGAGATGAAGGATTATTTAATTGCGAAAATACGCTTGTTAAATTAATAGACATTTGAGATTATTTCTGCCTCCGAGACACTTTCAAAATCCTACAATCCCCAAAGAATATTCATCCATCTGACAAATGGGGTTTTTGCCAGTGTCTGAATATTGCGTCGCTGTGTATATTTAATCATCAGACTTTTTTCTCCGTTACTTACAATTTTGTTATTTGTATTAAAACGTTAACCTTTTAAAATGTGCTACTTTTTAGACTGTTGTTAAATTAAATTAACATTCAAATTAACATTTGTCGCTGATTTGCAAAATAAAAGCCTCCTGATATCAGGAGACTCCATGTGTTTAGCAGCATACAAAAACAGCAACTTAACAAGCCTCCAAGAGTCTTATTATGTTGCGTCGATTGTTGTATACCACGTTTAAAATCATGAAGCACCTTCTATAAATTTAAAACTGTTTTATATTAACAACCTCAAAAATATTTGTCAATATTAACCAACGTTCGAATGTTGATTTAATTAATAAATTTTAAAATATTTTCAAAAGAATACAGAAAAATTTAAAAAAGCAGCAAATTAAATTGTGATATTATATTTTTGACCTCAATTTTTAGGAATATTGGTAAAGTGGAAATAACAGTTTTAGTAGATAACAATACACTTATAGGCAGATATTTTCAGGGAGAGCCTGCATTATCTTTTTTTATAGAAGATAATGGGAAAAAGATTCTTTTTGACACCGGCTATTCTGATGCTTTCATAAATAATGCCAGAAAAATGAGAATAAATCTTTATGATCTGGATTATGTCGTCTTGTCACATGGTCATCTTGACCATACATGGGGATTATCTTCCCTCATAAAACTTTTTACGGAAGCAACCTATGAAAAAATTGATTTCAAGCAACCTGTAATAGTTGCACATCCTGAGATATTTGTTTCAAAATCAAAAAATGACTTTAAAGAAATCGGATCATTACTTTCAGAAGATAAAGTTGCCAGAAGTTTTAGTTCAAAACTCTCCAGAAATCCTGTCTGGTTGACTGAAAAACTTGTTTTTCTAGGTGAAATTGAAAGAAAAAATGCTGTTGAAGGGCACAGAGTTATGGGGCAAATTCACCGTGGAAATATTGAAAAAGAAGATTTTATGGTAGAAGATACAGCACTTGCTTATAAATCATCAAATGGAATTGTGGTAATAACCGCATGTTCACATTCCGGTATATGCAATATAATAGAGCAGGCAAAGTCTGTATGTCAGGATGAGAGAATTATTGACATAATAGGAGGATTTCATCTTTTAAATCCTTCCTCAGAGCAATTAAATTTTACTCTCGAATATTTAAGCAAAATCAAACCCGACGTTATCCACCCATGTCATTGTACTAACCTGCAGGCAAAAATAGCGCTTTCTCAAGTAGTAAATATTAAAGAGGTTGGTATTGGATTAAGCTTAGATTATAATTAATACGTTATATGGTTTTTAAAGTTAGGAATTATCTAATTCACTCAAACATAAGATTTAATTTTTTGATACATTATAAATTATATGTTTCTAGGATATAAATTATGATTTCAAACAAAATAGCTAAAAATTTATTAGATAACTCCTTTATCTTTAAGATTCTTTTTCCTTATAGATATAAGGAACTAATGGCATTTACACTTGCAGAAGTATTAATAACTTTACTTACTATAGGAATTGTAGCAAGTCTTGTTATACCGGCTTTGATCACAGATACTAATGATGCAGAATATAAAACAGCCTTAAAAAAAACAGCTGCTGATTTAAATCAGGCTTTTACACAAATAAGAATGCAAGACAGCAATGGTAGTGTCAAAGGTCTGTTTACTTCAAATTCAGACATTAGAGATGGTTTTACAAAGTATTTGAGTATTACAAAACAATGCGATGATTCAGAAACTATAGGCAACTGCTGGACTGTTTTTCAAAGATATATGAATAATACACCTATTACTGCAGGTACTTCTTCGGGAGCAATTCTTAATAATGGGGTTTCATTAAGATTTAGATATTCTTCTGGTAATTGTACTAATGTGAGTATGACCAGTGCTGGATACCCTATTTGTGGTTGGATATATGCCGATATAAACGGATATCGCAAAGGTCCTAATATTTGGGGAAAAGATTTATTTGGATTTTGGATTATGGAAAATAGACTTATGCCAATGGGATTTCAAGGTGATTCATATGTTGAAAATGATTGTTCAATCTATGGAGTTGGTTGTGCAGCAGTATATTTAGCACAATAGTAATTTTATTTGTACCAAGATTACAAAAATTTATTTTGAAGACAGTTTATAAAGTAATGTTAAAAAATATTTTTTTTTATTCTAGCTGAGGTATTGTTATAGTAAAGTAAAACTCATGATTCTGTGTTTAGTCAGGCTCAGAATTTTGAATTATATTGATAAAGTTAAGGTTGAGGCACACATTATGAATGAAAGTCAAGCAGCTAAAAAGGGTCCGACATTTTTTGCAAAAATATTCAAAACAAGAAATCCGGACCAGTTAGTGAGTGATGCAAGCAAAAACGCATTAAAAAAGACTTTAGGCGTTTTTGATTTAACGGTTCTGGGAATAGGTGCTATTATCGGAGCAGGCATATTTACATTATCCGGTACAGCGGCACTTGGTAGTGTGGATCATCCTGGCGCGGGGCCTGCCTTAATGATATCTTTTATTTTTGCCGGTATCGCCTGTGCGCTTGCAGCTCTTTGTTATGCTGAATTTGCATCTATGATACCTGTTGCAGGAAGTGCGTATACTTATACATATGCGACAATGGGAGAAATGACAGCCTGGTTAATTGGCTGGATTCTGTTGCTTGAATATGCAATAGGAAACATTACTGTCGCTTGTGGTTGGACAGGTTATCTGTTTGAATTTCTAAAATGTATAGAGTTTATAAAAATACCGTTTACTCATATAAAATTTCATTTATTGCCACATTGGCTTGTAAACCCTCCAATATGGCTTGTCAATGATTATAAAACCGTAATTTTAAAATTACAGGCAATGCATATTCCTAATCCTGAAGCCCACATACCACATATAACCCCGGATGTATCATTTATGATTTTAAATCATGCAATACATATTCCGGCCATACCATTTGCAGTTAATGTACCTGCTTTGTTCATTATAGCTGTTATAGTTGCATTTTTGTATAAAGGAATTTCAGAAAGTACAAAAATGGCTACATTTATGGTTTTACTCAAAATAGCTGTGATTATGCTGTTTATATTTGCAGGGATGTGTTACATAAAACCTGAAAACTGGGTACCATTTGCTCCGAACGGAGTTCCTGGAATAATTTCAGGTGCATTTCTTGTATTTTTTGCATATATTGGCTTTGATGCCGTCTCTACGGCAGCAGAAGAAGCTAAGAATCCAAGAAAAGATATTCCTATTGGAATCATGACTTCATTAACAGTTTGTACTGTTATTTACATCGCAGTTGCAGCTGTTTTAACAGGAGTTATTCCTTGGAATAAAATTGATGCACATGCACCGGTTGCAGCAGCTTTAAAACTTATCCATCTTAATAGTGCAGCAGGATTTATTGCATTAGGAGCTGTTGCAGGATTGACATCAGTTTTGCTTGTTATGCAGCTTGCAGCAACAAGAATACTCTTTGCTATGTCAAGAGATAAACTTTTACCATCTGTTATATCCAAACTTCATCCCAAGTTTAAAACCCCGCACATCAATACGATTCTTTGCGGACTGCTTGTTTGCGTTGGAACATTGTTCCTTGATCTTGATGCAGCAGCTCAGTTATGCAGTATCGGGACACTGGCAGTTTTTGCTATTGTTTGTATCGGAGTGATAATTTTAAAAATTACTGACCCTGACAGGGAAAGACCTTTTACCGTTCCTTCAGTTCCGTCAGCAGTATCTTTTGGAGTAACATTTGGATTGGCCGGTTTAATTGTGGGGTTTTACCTGAAAAACTTTATAATTGGAACAATTTGCGGCGTTGTTTTAGGTGTTATAGCTGGTTTAATAGGTGATTACGCCAAATTAAAACCTTTAAAATTCTTTTCAAAAATAGTTATTCCTGTTTATGGGGCTATTATTTGTTTTGCATTAGCATATCTGGGCGTTCCTCCAAAAGCATTTGTACAGTTTATGGTATGGGTTACTGTAGGACTCTTTATATACTTTGCGTACGGATATAGAAAATCAGGAATTGAAGAAGAGGAAGAAGAACCTGAACTCCAAATCGAGCCGGAAAAATCTTTACAGGAAATTTAAAATTAAACTTAAAAAATGAGGCTGTCTAAAACGTAAAAAGGACAGCCTCATTTAAACATTTGATCTTTTTAGTGGATACGCAAAGCGTCTAATAAAGCTATTATAATAATAGCTTTATTTTTGGCATTTATATTGCGGCATTTAAGAGAAGTTGGAGAGTAAGGGTAGTGTTTGGAAATTTTGATGTTGTTCATAACAACCATAAAGGCAACAATTCAAAAGATTTGCTGTTAGCATTAAAAAATTTTAAAGATACTGACAAAAAAGACTTTTTTGAAATTTTTAATCTGGACTCAGATAAAGTTCTTAAGGAAATTTCTCTTTTAAAAGACCTGTCTCTTGTATCTTCAGGCGGAGCTGATGATCTTTTATGCGAACTTACAAACAAAATAGCCAAGACTTTACAGGTAGAAAAATGCGCTATTTACATTCTTGATGCATCAAATGAAACGTTTACCATTGAACCTCCAGTTTATGGACTTGATATATATTCTGAAGAATATTCTTCTATAGACATTAACGCTAACGAATTTAGAATCAAGCTTATAACCAGCAACCTTTTTGGCAATAATAACGTTAAAACAGCTTTTATTAAAAGCAACCATGAAGTAGTCGGCATTCTTGCAATCTGTGGAAAAGAAGACCATTCCGGATTCAACGAAGACGATGAATATTTTTTAAAGCTGTGTGCCGCACAGATTGCACCTGCTGTTGAAAACAGCAGAATTTACAAACAATTACAATTGCAGGCTTCAAGAGAAAAAATAATTAATAAGATAAACAACTCTGTAAGAATGTCTCTTGACCTTAACACAATTTTAAATACTGCAGTTTATGAAATTGCAACCGCGCTTAATGCCTCAGTATGCAGTATATTTAAGTTTATTCCCGCCCAAAATATTGCAATAGTAACCAATGAATATAACACTCATGGCTACAGCAACCCACTATTAGCTGAAGCATATACTTCTGTTTTTGGCAATACTGTTAATGAAAAGATTTTAAAAACATTAAAGCCTGTTGTTGTAAACGATACCTCCAAAGAGTTTGATCTAAACAGCTATTCAAAGACAAGATATGAAATAATTAACGAAGTAAGGGCAAAATCGATTCTTATAGTTCCAATAATGTTTGAAAGCGGTGTTTTTGGGACATTAACGCTAAATCAATGCAACAAAACAAGAAGATGGTCGCAGGATGATATCCAGATGATCGAAAACATTGCTTTCCAGCTAGGAATTGCAATTAACCAGTCATACATGCTCGAAAAAATAAAAGCACTTGCCATAAAGGACGAACTTACAGGTTTAATTAATAAAAGATACTTTAATGAAAGACTTGCAGGAGAAATAGAAAGATCAAAACGTCATTCAGGCTCTTTATCACTTGCCATATTTGACATAGACTTTTTCAAAAAGTTTAACGATAACTGGGGACACCTTGCAGGAGATTATGTTCTTAGAGAACTCGGAAAAATCACAAAAGCAAATATCAGAAAAAGCGATATAGCTGCAAGAATAGGCGGTGAGGAATTTGCCCTGATTTTACCGGAAACAGATATAAATAACGGATATGAACTGCTTGAAAGATTAAGAGTTAATATTCAAAACAGCGAATTTGATTTTCAGGGTAAAAAGCTGGAAATATCAATAAGTGGCGGAGTTATTGATATTTCTCAAATAAAAAATAAAAATACAAATCTCAATACATTAATCCATGATTCAGTAGAAAAAGCTGATAATCTTCTTTATAAGGCAAAGAGACAAGGAAGAAATAGAATTTGTAAAGAATAAAAGCATAATAAAAACATAAGAGTACAGTACAAAAGCAATACACTGAATTATTTATAAGTGTAACGGTTTTTATCTTTTGCACTCAAATTTTGTATTCAAGAATTTTGAACGATATATAATTAATTTTAATTAGAGACTATACGTTTTTGCATGATTGGAATTGTTGGGGAAATAGTTAGGGTGCAAGATTACAGATTTGAACTTATAACAGGCCCAATGGGTTGCGGCAAGACGGAGGAGCTTATCAGAAGGCTTAACCGTGCTAAAATTGCCGGCAAAAAAGTCAAGGTGTTTTCTCCTTCAATTGATACAAGATCTTTTAACAATCATATTGAATCCCGAAACGGCAGTATTCACTCTGCCATTAAAGTATGTAACTCATCCGAAATACTAAATTTTATTGATAATGATGATCAAATAATTGCTATAGATGAACTTCAATTTTTTGATGAAAATATAATAAATGTTATTTTATATCTTGTTGATACAGGCATAAAGATAATAGGTACCGGTTTAGAGCTTGATTTTAAATCAGAACCGTTTGGAGCTATGCCTGTTTTGTTTTGTTATGCGGATAAAGTTGACAAGCTCACCGCAATCTGCATGAAATGCGGTTCTGAATACGGAGTAAGAACCCAGAGAATTATTGATGGTGAACCTGCGTACAAGTCATCACCATTAATTATGGTTGGAGGAGATGAGCGCTACGAAGCGCGGTGTTTGAACTGCTATGAAATTAAGGAGGATCACGAAAAGTCAGATTCTATGTTGATTTCAACATATTAAAGCAGTTAAGTTTCCCTTTTCCTGCTTTGTTAACTTGCCATGATGCGTCCTCGGCTCACACGATGTGTGAGTTTTCTTTTGAAAAAATTTTTCATATTTTTATGTATAATTATTGAGTGCTTTTACTATATCCCGCTAATGCAAACCATAACTAAATTTCACAAAAATTCATTTTGAACCAAAGCTGAACAGGGACTTGAATAAATAATTTGTTTTATTTATTATCAACAATACATGACTTTTCAAATGTGTTATGTTAGCATAAATTGCTAGGCTGTTTATTTTTTAGTAATAAAATTCTGATTAGGAAACAAATTAAGTATAATTATATATAAAGGAAAAATAGAAATGAACCCTATTATCGATAGTTTAGAAGCAGAAATGACAAAAAAAGAATTACCTGAATTAAATCCTGGCGATACGGTTAAAGTATTTGTCAGAATTAAAGAAGGTAACAAAGAAAGAACACAGGCTTTTGAAGGTGTTATTATTAAAAAACGCGGAAGCGGAATTAATAAAACTATTACAGTAAGAAGAGTATTTCAGGGAATTGGTGTTGAAAGAGTATTCCCTGTCTATTCCCCAAGAATTGAAAACATTAAAGTTTTACGTCAGGGTAGCGTAAGAAGATCAAAACTTTACTACTTACGTGAACTGACCGGTAAAGCTACACGTATTAAAGAAAAAACAACAAAAAGATAGAATATTATGCCGACTATACACTGGTATCCTGGTCATATAGCTAAGGCAGAACGAAAATTACAGGAAAAATTAAATCTTATTGATATTATTCTGGAAGTTATCGATTCCAGAATTCCTTTTAGCAGTAAATACGAAGGTATTGAGAAATTAACAGGAGACAAACCCAGACTGCTTATTATGAATAAGGCAGATCTTGCAGATCCTGAACAGAATACTAAATGGCAAAAATATCTGGAAGAAAAAGCAGACATTCCTGTTATATTAACTAATGCCAGTTATTCAAAGGACTTATCTCATATTATAAAAGAAGCTATAGAGCTTGGGAAACCCAAAATGAGCCAGTTAATAGCAAAAGGGTTGTTACCAAGACCATTAAGAGCTATAGTTATTGGCATGCCTAATGTGGGTAAATCAAGTATAATAAACAAGCTTATAAGAACATCAAAAGTAAAAGTTGGAGCAAAGGCAGGTGTAACAAGAGTTCAACAGTGGGTAAGAGTTAATCCGAAACTTGAATTGCTTGATACTCCCGGCATTATTCCTATGAAACTTGATGATCAGGTAAGGGCGACAAAACTGGCTATAGTAAATTCTATAAGCGAAAATGCGTACGATACTGTAGAAATAGCACAGGAATTAGCTACATTACTTGCCCAATTATATCCTGAACATCTGGAAGACCAGTATAAAATAGATTTAAAAACCACAGAACCAACACTTGAAAATATCGCACTTGCCAGAAACTGGATTGTAGCAGGGGGGATATCTGATATAAACAGATGTGCATCAAGTATTTTATCCGATTTTAGAAATGGAAGGATTGGGAGGATTACCCTTGAGCGCATCCCGACAAACTAAAATTGCTGAACTGGTTAAATTTGATAAAAAGTATTCAAAATCAAATTTAGTAATAGGAACAGATGAAGCAGGAAGAGGCCCTATAGCAGGTCCTGTTACAGCATGTGCTGTCTATATGCCAAAAGTAACCAGAGAAATAAAAGAAGCTCTTAAATATCTTGATGACTCTAAAAAATTAAGTCCAAAACTCAGGGAAGAACTATCAGAAGAAATCAAAAAATATTCTGTTTATTTTATAGCAGAAGCTTCTGTCAGAGAAATTGAAAAAATAAATATTCTTCAAGCATCTTTGCTGGCTATGCACAGAGCATGTGACGGTGTTTTGGAACAGGTTAAATTTGAACAGGAACCAGTTATTTTAGTTGACGGAAAGTTCTCTATTCCAAAATATAACTTTGAACAGCTGCCTATAATCAAAGGAGATTCAAAATCAGCCTCAATTGCAGCAGCAAGTGTACTGGCAAAAGTAAACAGGGATAACTTTATGAAAAAACTTGCAGAAAAATTTCCACAGTATTGCTGGGATAAAAACAAAGGTTACCCAACGGCCGCACATATCGAAGCAGTAAGAGAATATGGCCAGTGTGAATGGCACAGGAAAACTTTCATTTGTAAGGTTTTGAAATAATTTTTTATTTTAAAAAATCTAAAAAGTAACCACTACTTCCCCATAATGGACCAATTTGACCATTTTGATTCAGTCTAAAAAAGAATATGTCTTTATTAACTGTATTAGGTCCTTTCTTACAATTGACATCCACATAGAGTCTTCCACAGATCCCTGCTCCATCAGTACCATTACAGTTATTATGCCATGTTGGATCCCAGTCAAACATAATGCAGAAACCATTATTTAAAATTATAGCTGTATTACCAGCCCACCAACCATTAGACATAAATATATCATTTGAATCACATGTCCCTCCATAATCTCCGCAATACCCACCAATAGAATTCCAGCAATTGCCAAGGTGTTGGTTGTAAGGACAGTTTTTTGCAACGTTTAAATACGGGATAAAAACATTCTTAAAATCTTCTTGACTTGTAAACCCTGGAGCAATAGTTCCTCCTCTGTCAGTTCTAACCATTCTTGCTGCATCAGATAGGATTGAGTATGCTTTTTTGCCTGCAACTTTTAATTCTGCATCATTAGTGTCATTTATCAGATTTGGAATAACAATAGAAGCTACAATTCCAATAATTAGAAGTGTTATTAATACTTCTGCCAGGGTAAATGCTAATTTGTTCTTTATTCTATTATTCATGTTACTGATTATATCATTTTAAAAACTATTTTAAAAAATCTAAAAAGTAACCACTATTTCCCCATAATGGACCAATTTGACCATTTTGATTCAGTCTAAAAAAGAATATGTCTTTATTAACTGTATTGGGACCTTTCTTACAGTTTATATCAACATTAATTCGTCCACAGATTCCTGGCCCATCAATGCCATTACAATTATTATGATAGCTAGAACTCCAAACAAACATAATACAGGAACCATTGTTCAAGATTACAGCTGTTACGGAATTATTTGACCACCAACTGAGACTTTCAAATATACCGTTTGAATCACAATTCCACCCATCACAGTATCCACCAATAGAATTCCAGCAATTGCCAAGATAATGTCCGGCTGGACAACTTTTTGCGACATTTAAATACGGAATAAAAGTATTTTTAAAATCATCGGAACTTGTAAATCCTGGAGCAATAGTTCCCCCTCTGTCAGTTCTAACCATTCTTGCTGCATCACATAAGGTGGAATATACTTTTTTACCTGCAACTTTTAATTCTGCATCATTAGTGTCGTTTATCAGATTTGGAATAACCATAGAAGCTACAATTCCAATAATCAGAAGCGTTATTAAGACTTCTGCCAATGTAAATGCGATAAACTTCTTAAATTTGACAGAAAACGGGAATATTACATAAAAATTACTCTTTAATAAATTCCCTGCTATTTTTGCATAGACGGCGTCTTTATTTAAAGACATAATCTCACTTTTCCAAAACTTAAAATATAAAATCTATTCCAGTTATTCTATACTGAGAGACTGAAATAATTATACATAAAAAATAAACAAAAAGTCCTTCACTTTATTCATTATGACACTTACTAAAAAATTTTTTCATCCTTCTTTACTGTATTATTCAACATCGTGCATTAATTTCTTAAGCAGTTTTATTAAGAGGATGAGTACCAATGCAGAACCGCCTGTTAATAAAGCCGGGATTAAAAAGAAAATCCGGTGATCCATTGAATCATAATTACCGGCAAATAGTCCACTTACGTAATTTGCAAAGAAGCTTGAAAGAAACCACACACCCATTAACAGGGAAGCAAATTTTGCAGGAGAAAGCTTTGTAACTACAGATAGTCCGACTGGAGACAGGCAAAGTTCTCCGACTGTATGGAAAAAATACACTATAATAAGCCATACAAAACTGACTTTTCCAATAATTTCTGATAATGATGCTGCAAGAATCATTACGAAAAAGCCTATTGAAACAAATGATAATCCTAGAACAAATTTAACAGGAGTGGATGGGTCTTTATTTATATTTGAAAGTTTTATCCACATTGAAGAAAACAGGGGAGCAAGAAGTATAATTAAAAGTGGATTTACAGATTGAAAGTAACTGGTAGGAAATTCCCAGTTAATAAAAGGAATCATTCTGTTTGTGGAACGATCTGCAAACAGGGTCAGGGAGCTTCCGGCCTGTTCAAATGACAGCCAGAAAAATATGGTAAAAAATACAAGGATAAATAAAGCTGTAATCTTCTGCTTGTCTTCTCTGGTTAAAGGCTTGTCCAGATTAACTTTTTTCGAGTCGCAGTTTTCAACAGTTTTACAGTGTACAGGTTCAAGACCTATCTGACCGAGATATCTTTTTTGCCCCCATAAAAATATTAATAAACCTATAAACATACCGACTCCGGCTGAAGCAAAACCGTAATGGAAGCCGATTTTTTCACCAAGAGTTCCGCAAATTAGCGGCGACATAATTGCTCCAATATTTATACCCATATAAAATATAGTAAATCCGCTGTCTCTTCTATGGTCATGCTCTTCATAGAGTTTGCCGACAATAGCGGAATTATTCGGCTTAAAAAAGCCATTACCTATTATTAACAAGCCAAGAGCTACGTAGAAAAAAGGCAAAGAAGGTATTGCCATTGCAAAATGTCCTAGCATCATTATAACAGCACCTATCATGATACATTTTCTTGCCCCGAGGTAACGATCCGCAATATATCCGCCGATAAGAGGGGTTAAATAAACAAGCCCTGTATACAAACCATAAACCTGTCCAGCTTTTTCTGTACTGAACATAAGAAATTTAACCATATATAAGGTTAAAAGTGCTCTCATTCCGTAGTAGCTAAATCTTTCCCACATCTCAATAGTGGAAAGAAAATATATTCCCTTTGGCTGTTCTGTTTTCATTTAGTTTACCTGTTTAACCTACAGATAGACAAATATGCCTGTCAATGTAATCCCTTCTAAAACTAAAAAACTTAATTTGAATCAAGAGAACAAACACTTACTTTAATATCAGGATTGTAATTCCCGTTAATTATATTTATCAGGTCATTGCTTGTTTTTACCCAGAAATTTGAATTAGCAAGTATTTTTGTGACTGAATCATTGTCTTTTATGTTAAATATTACCGGATCATTACCTTTATGCTGCAAAAGAAGATCTTTTACAGCCATTATGGTTTCAAAATTAGTCTGATCTATATTGATATTAAATAAATTACAGCTTTCTACCATTCTAACCGTATTTATAATAACACTTATGGTTATTTCTTCATCTCCCCTGTACTGGATTTTTCCGGTAATTATAACTTTTGACTCTGCTTCAAGTTGATCATTGTATTTATTTAATGCTTCGCTGTATGCAACTATGTCTACCGTACCTGTCAAGTCTTCAAGAGTTCCGACTTTGAGCATCTTGTTATTTTTGGTTGTAATAAGCCTTATACTGCTGATTAAACCACATATTGTAACCATTGCTCCTTCCGGTAAATCAGCCAGTTCTGATATATTATGGGTGGTTAAGAATGGCAACTGGTTTTTTATACTGGAAAGCGGATGACTTGTAACATAAAAACCAAGCAATTCTTTTTCAAAACTTTGAATTTCTGTGTCAGAAAATTCTTCTTCTGATCCGGTCATAGTAAATTCAGGCATTGAAGAATCATCTGTTGACATAGCGGAAAAGAGGCTTATCTGTCCACTTGCTTTTGCCTCTGCTGCTCTTGTTGCTGCGCTGACTGCCGATTCAAAATTTTCAAATACCTGTTTTCTGCTTTTTTCAATATTAGAAAAAGCCCCTGCCTTGATTAAGCTTTCAAGAGTCCTTTTGTTAAGGCATTTCAGGTCAACTCTTGTACAAAAATCGTAAAAAGATTTGTAAGGAGATTCTTTTCTGTTTTCTACAATAGATTCTATAACACTGCCTCCGACGTTTTTTATGGAAGCCAGACCGAATCTTATATTGTTTTTGTCAGGAGTAAAATTTGCGCAGGATGTATTTACATCCGGCGGTAGGATTTCAATACCAAGTTTCTGGCATTCAGAAATATATAACTGTGTTTTATCCTGATTGTCGCTGACACTGGAAAGCAATGCAGACAGGTATTCAACCGGATAATGCGCTTTCAGGTAAGCTGTCTGATATGCAAGCATTGCGTAAGCAGCAGAGTGAGACCTGTTGAAGCAATATGCCGCAAATTCTGTCATTGTATCAAAGAGCTCTGTTGCGGTTTGTTCAGGAATATCATTCTTCTTGGCACCGGCAATAAAAAGAGCTTTTTGCTTTTCCATTACTTCAAATTTTTTCTTACCCATTGCTCTTCTGAGAATATCCGCCTGTCCCAGCGTATATCCTGCAAGCACCTGAGCAATCTGCATGATCTGTTCCTGATAAACAATAGTCCCGTACGTATCTTTAAGCATAGACTCCAGCATTGGATGGGCATATTCGACTTTTGCCCTGCCATGCTTTCTCTGGACAAAGTCCTTGACCATACCTGAATTTAACGGACCTGGCCTGAATAATGCAACTAAAGCGCCTAAATCTTCGAATGTCGACGGTCTTAAATCTTTAACAAGAGTTTTCATACCTGCTGATTCAAGCTGAAATACTCCGTCCGTATCCCCTTTTGAAAGCAGCTCATAAACTTTTTCATCTTCAAGGCTGATTTTGTTTATATCAAACTCAATTCCCTTTCTATCCTTAATCATCTTAAGTGTATTATCAATAATAGTCAGGTTTCTGAGGCCAAGAAAGTCCATCTTTAAAAGGCCAAGCTTTTCAATGTCAGCCATCGGAAATCCAGTAATAATTACTCCATCTTTAGACCTTAATACAGGAATGACATCAGAGAGCGGATCCCTTGAAATTATTACACCTGCTGCGTGAGTACCTATATTATTCTTAATGCCTTCAATTGACTTTGCCAGATCAACAAGTTCTTTTACCTTTGGATCACTGTCATACATCTTTTTAAGATCCATACCCTCCTGAAGAGCATCATCAATCTTGACTTTTACAGCTGTTGGAATCATTTTTGCCAGTTTGTCAGATTCTGCGTAAGGAATATCAAGAACTCTCGCAACTCCCTTCATAGCAGCTTTTGCAGCCAGCGTTCCAAATGTAATTATCTGGCAAACTTTATCTTTACCGTATTTTTCACCGACATAATCAATAACTTTTTCTCTTTTGTCAATGCAAAAGTCAATATCTATATCGGGCATGCTTACTCTTTCAGGGTTAAGAAATCTTTCAAATAATAGATTATGCCTGATCGGGTCGATATTAGTTATGCCTAAAACGTAAGCAACAAGGCTTCCTGCCGCAGATCCCCTTCCGGGACCTACAGGGATATCGTGATCCAGTGAATATTTTATAAAGTCTGAAACAATAAGAAAGTAAGCAGCAAAGCCCATTTCTTCTATTATTTTCAGCTCATACTTAAGTCTTTCTTCGAGTTCCGGTGTTACATCTTCATATCTTTCTATCAGCCCTTCCCTTGCTATTTTATTAAGGTAAGACTCCGATGTATATGTTGCAGGAACAGGATAATTAGGCAATATGCTTTTGCCCATTTCAATAATAATGTTGCATTTCTCTGCAACCGCAACAGTGTTGTCTATTGCCCTGTTAAAAATTTCTTCATCAAGCCAGCCGAACGAAGTCTTCAGATCATCATAATTTTTAATATAAAATTCATTGTTAGGAAATCTCATTCTGCCAGGATCATTGTACGTCTTGCCTGTTTGAAGGCATAGCAGTATGTCATGCGCTTTTGCATCAGATTTTTTCGTATAATGACTGTCATTTGTTATTACAAGTTCTATATCAAGCTCTTTAGCAATATTTAAAAGCACAGGATTTACTTTTTTCTGCTCTTCCATGCCATGATCCTGAAGCTCTATATAGTAATCTTCCCCGAATAAATCTTTGTAATATTTTGCAGTTTCCTTTGCTTTTGCAGAATTTCCCTGTAAAATGTACTGCCCCAATTCTCCGCCGATACAGGCAGACAGACAAATTAATCCTTCTTTGTATTTTTCCAGCAGTTCATGACTTATTCTCGGTTTGTAGTAAAAACCTTCCAGATGTCCTGTACTGACAAGTTTTACAAGGTTTTTATATCCTTCTTTATTTTTTGCAATAAGCACGAGGTGAAAATTTGAACTGTTTTCAGCCTTTTTAACTGTTATATCACCGTCTATAATATAGACTTCTGATCCGATAATAGGCTTTATACCCTCTTCTTTTGCTGTTCTGTACAGTTCTATTGCGCCATACATAACTCCATGATCAGTAATTGCACAGGCAGGCATTTCATTTGACTTGCAGTGCTTTACAAGTTCAGGTATTTTAGTTGCACCGTCAAGCAAACTATATTCTGTATGTAAATGAAGAGGAACGTATGGTCGCATTATACAAGTCCAATTAATATTTAATTACCTAACATTTTATAATTTATCATGGTTTGAAAGACAGGGAGCAGATTTTGTTTAGTATGTAAATTTTTCTTTCTTACACATCAGAATTTATTTAAGGCTAAAATTAGCAATGGTAACTAACTTGAAATGTTTAATAGATTTTTGCTAGCATAAATATTGCAGTTAGTCTTTATATTGACAATTACATCAGAGCTGCTATAACATGAAATTCTGACAGAAATTATTTCTGTTAAAATAAGGCGACATGGCCAAGTGGTAAGGCAGGAGTCTGCAAAACTCTTATCCCCAGTTCAAATCTGGGTGTCGCCTATCCTTACAAAATCAATAGTTTTGGAATATATTTAACCTTATTGTTTTAAAAGTTTGCTAAACTTTTGCTACAGTAAGGTTAAAATTTTATGTCAGTTATTCAGAAAAGAAAATCTAAAACAACAGGAAAATTAAGATATACTGCCATAGTAAGAATTAAATCACTTGAATATTTACACTCAATGAATAATATTGTCATAATTTCCTCCTATTAACATTTACGACAACACTATCATCTATATTTTATTCAAACATCTTCTTAGAAAAAATTCTGTTATACGTTACAGCAGAGCGAATGAGATTTACTGCATTTATGCATATAAGGCATATAGTCTTCTATTGTGCGAATTAATATTTTGTCATTTTTTATAAGAATTATATAAGGATTTGCGCCATAATTCGGATGCGAAAACCAGGATAAATTTTCTATGGAAGGTAATGTATTGTCCCTTTCATAGATAGCAATTGCTCTTAATTTTTGATTTTTTGAATTCATTATGGCATTAATTAAAGCTACTTTATCAGCAGGATCACTCATTCTCGCTTTTGGTCCTGCTTTAAAGCCCTTGAAAATCTCACCGGCTTCAGTTAAAACAGCAGCTCCTGCATTATTATTCGTATCATAGGCTCTTTTTGCACTTATGAGCAGCTTTTCTATTTCAGAATTAGATAACAATTTATTTTTATCTTTATTATTTTTTGCTGATTCGGATAAATGAATATTACTATCCTTAACTAATGCTTTAATGCTTTTATTTGTTAAAGAAGGGATTTGTTCATCAATCTGCGGCAAAAGATCCCTTAAAGTCATAATTTTAAGCTTGATTTTATTCTCTTTTCCCTGTTCAGGAATAACATACTGGACATATTTGAAATTCTTAAATTTGCCTGTTTTGTATAAAGCATTAAATTCTGCACGACAATTACTGCACGGAGTAACCCAATCACCAGCTTTACCCGTTATATTCGGTCTGCTTATGGCAATAGCCCTTAATTGGTTAAGCCTGTTACTATCCATCAGATCTGAAATCAGCTGCAATTCTCCACAAAACGTTTTAGCCCTGTTTATCTCCAGATTGCCTTTAACTATTGTTGTAGTTTTCTTGACGACATTAATTATTAATCCTGCCATTCCGTGAGAAGCGCCTGAAAATTTTGCATTAGTATTGGCTAGAGCTTTTTCCTGTGCTTTTATTATTAATTCTTTTGCCTGTTCATCAGTAATTTGAAATTTTTTTGGAATATTTGCCGCATTAATAGTTCTTTCAACGTCTAATCTGGCCTTGTCAACTAATTTAGAATTTTTTCTAACTAAAAGATAGGCAGTAAATAAAAGTGGTATAGTGTAGAAACTTGTATCTTCTGACAAACTGGAAACTTGAACAGAGTTAGCGGCTAACGTTGGTTTTTGCACGGCTGTATTATCTTTTTTTTGAAAGCTTACATTAGTGTTTATTAAGTTTTGACTAAACCTGCCAGATATTTGCATTCTATCAACCCATTTCTTTATACCATTTCAAACAAATTTTTGTAAAATGACATTTCGATTAACTTTATTAGCTCTCGTTTTAAGAAAATATCAATCAATGAAAACTAAGAACTTAATAAAAAATACGTATGTATTTTTTATTACTTGTGAAATCTTGATAGACAAGAAGCAGCCTACAAAAATTCTTGGCTGACGCCTTCGCATCGCCGAAGAATTTTTTCCGCTGTCCTTAATTGTTTACCAGTATAAATATCTAAAAACAGGTGATTTTTTTCAGGTGCTTAAATTTGTTCCATTATTAAAAATTTTTAACAAAAATCTCTGGCTGGTAACAGGTCAGGCTATCCGGGATAAACGTATAATTATTGAGTTCGTTTACTATAAAGAAAATAAATTCATAATATGCGAAAGTATATTATGTGCAACACAGTTAATGAATATGAATTTATAAAAGCATTGAAAAAGAAATAACCAAATTAAAGGTCGAAATTGAAGTACTTAACCTGAGAAAAATTCAGAATATCAGCAAAAAACAGAAATATGCACTTGTTTCGGAAAAAGGACTATTGGTAAATTCCCTGAAAAGGTCTTATTAATTAAACAGAAAGAATTATCCCTAACAGTATATGCTAATAATTAATAAAACTATAATATAATTAATATTTAAATTGATTTTCTTAAATATAAAGTTGAACCGATATGAAAATTGCAGCTATTTACAATCCTATTTCAGGTAATAATGACAAAACTATTCTGGAAGAAACTCTCAATAATAGTTTTGCAGGGCATGATTTTAAACTTTATCAGACATTGGAACCTTGTCATGCAATAAGTCTTTCAAAGCAGGCTGTACAGGAAGGTTTTGATGTTATCATTGCTATTGGGGGCGATGGTACAATCATTGAAGTAATATCGGGACTAATCGGTTCAAACGCTAAACTCGGCATTATACCTTTGGGGACAGGCAATATGCTGGCAGGTAATCTTGGAATTCCTTTAAACATCCAGAAAGCTGCTGAAATAATCCTTAAAGGAAACTCGCAAAAGATTGATACAGGCAAAATCAACGACAGATATTTTGCGTTTATGGCCGGTTGCGGTTTTGACGCCAAAATTATAGGTGAAGTTTCACGGGAGAAAAAAAGAAAACTTGGGCTTTTTGCTTATTACATCGAAGGATTTAAACAATCATTCAGCCCTAAATATGCTGTATTTAAAATAAAATTAAACAATGAAAAAATAGTTAAAGTTCGTGGATTAGCAGTACTGATTGCAAATGGAGGAAATATTATTGGAGATTTATTATCTCTTTTCCCAAAAGCATCTTTAAATGATGGTCTCCTTGATCTATTAATCGTATCTCCAAGAGGTTTTTTTGATTATTTACCAATCATGCTGAAAATAATCACAAAACAGCCTTACGATAAATCTAAAAAAATCCAGTATTTTCAGGCAAAGCAAATAGAAATACAAACAAAGCCAGCTTTATTTGTGCAGGCAGATGGAGACATTGTCGGTAAAACCCCGGTTAAAATCGAGGTAATACCTGAATCTATAGAGGTATTAACTCCCGCTGTAAAAGAAGAAAACATGTTAATCACAATAGATGAATCCGTCAAAAACCTTGTAAATCAAACTGTTGACTATTTTAAAACTACATCTTTTTAAGCTGAACAATTGCATCATTCAGGTTTCTGAGTGTAAAGCCAATTTCATAAGGACAGGAGCCTTTTTCCTTTATTAACTCGGCTTCTGCTTCAAGAAGAAGTTCTCTTGCCTTTTCCAATTTTTCAAGCGGAGTCATTTTGTTATCTCCTTTAAATATTTATATTTACTATTATTTTGCAAACTAAACTGGATTGAACTGACAAATATATCGTCTTCATAACCGGCAGTTATAAACACAGCTGTTACATTGTTTTTTATTTTATCAAAATAACTCTTTTCAGAAAAATTTCTTTGATTAACATTAAATTTCTTTGATTTTTGCATATCAATAAAAGCAGTAAGTCCTGAATTATAAATAGAATGTTTCTTAAAAAATTCTGAATATGAATATACTTGTTTTCTGTTTATTGCATCTATCACTGATTCAACTGCAAATGAATCACCAAAAACAAATAAATTGCCTGTATTGCCATAATATAAAGTTGCAGGTAATTTGGGTGAAGAAATAGTATTTAATTCGTGATTTTTGTATGAAATTTTGGAAACCTGTGCAGTCGGTACCTGAATTTGAAGTAATTTAACAAGTTTTGAAATCACCAGAGCTGTTTTGGGAGTTAAAGTTAAAACAGCTACGTGTCCCGGTCGTGAATTGCCTGAATCTATAGTTGCAAAAAATGAATTTTTACTGACAGATTCCAATATATCGTCTTCAAAATCCAGTGTTGTAGCCATTTTTACGAAATGTTTGAATTGTTCAAACTCCGGATATGCTTTTATATTGGATAATTCCAGATAAAAATTTATATAACTTTTTAAATCAACCGCATTGAAGTATGAAATAATATTATCCGGTGAAAAAATTGGTTTAAAATCCTGATCTGTATCTTCAAAAGCAAATTGGAATGTTTTTTCGACATTGTTTTTCATAATTTTTGAATATCCATACGGAGTATAAGATTTTAAATAAAATAAATCCTTATCAACCAGTATGGATACGGCGGTGGTTGGCAAAGTCCTGACAAATGACAAAAAGCCATTTTTGTTAATTCCATTTAATAATTGATTGTTTGATCTGGAATTTGTCAACAAAACTGTGCCAATTCTGTCTTTATCCAGATAAGAAAAAGCCTTTTTAACATCATTTCTGTCATAAAGGCCGGGTCTGTTGTGTAAAATATGATTATTGAGAGTAAAAACAAGAGCATCGTAACTGTTTGCTACAAATAATCTTTCTCTGTTAATCAGGTAAGCCGCTTTTTTGTCTTTTGTGGTAATAATTCTGATTCCTTTATAGGTTTTGCTTACCAATTTTTGATTTTTACCAAATAAAACCTTAAAAAGAGAATGTATGTTTCCTTCTCGCTTAATTGGGAAAATAATCAGGCTGTAGTCTGTGCCATTACTATTCCACGTACCAAAACTCAGTTCATCACCGAGCACCTGCTTCATCAACTTCTCAACAGCTTTCTTTTTACTGGTTTTATAATGTGTATTTGTATTAAGTATCTTGCTTAAAAAATCCGGTAAATTTTTAATGTCCAGTGTTGTCAGACTGTTTATTTTTTGAATATTTTCATTATTAAACTCAATATCTATGTAAGCAGATGTTGCCTGTGGATAATAACTGGAATAATCCTCTGTAATTCCGCCTATTTCTTTTTTTTCTATAAATACAACAAATATTGAAATGAATAAGATTAATACTACTGTAATAATCAGATTTTTATTAGGATCCCCATATTTCTCGATTTTTTCTTTTGAGCTGTCACAATAAATATCTTCAAAAATACTCTGGTGTTCTTCCGTCATTAATAACCCTTTGACTATATACTTAAAATGTGCCAATAAAATGAAAACTGATTATTTCCGTTTTTTATTAACATCTGTTCCGCAATAACCGCAAAATAATGATTTTAAAATTCAAAATTTATTAGAGTAATGCAGCATAAAATATCTGAATACATTTTATAATGAAAACTCTTGAAGCTTCAAGAATTTTATATTTAACAGGATATATTTAAAACAAAATGACAATCCAATTGAAAAGTCTCTAATTTAACATCAAAAATATCCTGAAAATACTAAGATTTTCAAGATTGTAAATAAAATTTCAATTTCTAAATATTGCCTGCAATTAAATGAAAACAGGGAAATACAGAGATTTTACAGATTTATCCAGCTACAAATAATTTACAATTTGTTTAATAAACAAATCCCTGCTAGTATACTAATAATTGATCACATAATTGTTTATTATTTTGTTTACGCCACTGGTGCGCCTTTAATGGAGGTGATTTTTTATTTTTAAAAGACATTTAGAGAAACATTTGTTTTATTTTATGTTGTAATAGAGGGAATAAAAAGGCATTATACCGTTAATGAAAACTATTGTTTACCGGTATAAATACTGAGGTTGCGTAAAGGGAAGTGGTGTAATGGAATTTTCTTACAAAATTATTGGTAATTTTTGTATTTTTGATCTGACGAAAGATATTTTTTTAAAAAATAATGCATTAAAATTAAAAAGCACTATAAATGAGATTATTGAAGAAGGATACACAAATATACTTTTGAATTTTTCAAAAATATCGAGAATAAATGGAGCAGAACTTGATTCTCTGTTAAATCTTCAGAAATTTGCATATTATAACGAAATAAATCTTAGACTATACGGACTTCAGCCGTATGTCGCCCAAATGATGTTTCAGACACGCTTAAATAAAGTTTTTGACATCTGCATGCCAGAAGAAAACTTTTGTGAAGAAACTCTTTCTGCGGCTCTAATGGTTGGTTAAATCATTTTCACATTCTGTTTCTGAAATTATTTTAACTTCAGGCTTGGAATTGTAGGAATCAACAAAATAATTGTATCTTTCCATTCTCAATTTTAACCAGCTTACCATTGTATTAGAACCATAAACTTCTATAATCCTGGTTCTAACAAAGTGCCTGAAGGATTTGTTATAAGTTTCTTCTACATAGGTATTGCATTTGCAGTTCAGCTCTTCAATAAGTTCATATAGAGTCTGAAGCCATGCTGCTTCCACAATAGTTTCATCTACTTTAAATTCTAGTATCATAATCTCACTTTGCCTTTATTATCTACTGAAAATATTTAACGGTAGTCTGTATTTTTTTATGGCCAAGTATTTTACTGACTACATCAATATTGAACCCTTTTTTGATAAGTTCACGGGCATAATGATCTCTAAGTTGCTGCAGTGTAATATCGACCCCGGATTTTTTGCAGCATTTTCTCCAAAAACGGTTAACTGCCTGATAACTTAAGGACTTTGTCTCTGAGTCACCTCCTTTAAATATAAGTCCTGAATTTATATTTGTTTTATTTTTATATAATTCAAGTAATTTAAATGAATTTGAAGAAAAAAGCGTCACCCTTCGTTTTGGCGTAGAATTTATAAGTACTGTCATTGTTTCGGACTCTATATCTTCAACTCTTAAGTGCAGAGCTTCAGATACTTTAAGACCTGCTTCTGTCATTAATGTAAATAAAAGCCTGTATTTCAGGTTATTAATGTTAATATTGCTATACTTGTCAAAAATTTCGATTGAAAAAAGTACTTTTTCTATTGAGTTTCTTTCAATTTTTTTAGGAGATTGGGAAATAGTCGGTTTTTCACTGTCAATCTTTAATATCGGGTTGTTATTTATGTAATCCTTTCTGTAACACCAGTTTAAAAAGGTCTTAAGACTGCTGATATGTCTTGCCTTTGTTGTAGGAGATTTTGAATTAAGCCCTTCCAGATGGCAGCGTAAATTGTCCACAGTCAAATTTTCAATCTCACTTGAACAACTATCAAGAAAATGAACAAGGTCACTTCTATAATTAACAATAGTGTGGTGAGATTTGTTAGCTTCTTCCATCTCGCTTAAAAAGTTTTCTAAAATTTTTTTAACTTTTTCTCTGCTCATAATCTCTTTCTGTTTCTATAAAAAACATTATTTTTATAATAACAATATCCTGCTATTAATTAATCCTGCGAAACCATGAGATTTAAAGGATTATAATTATTATTATAACAAACAGTATATAAAATTTAAAGCCTTTTTATATACTTTAATTTAAATTTGAAACATCATTATGAAAAATTAAGATTTGGCTGTTTTGCCCTTCTTTAGCGAATTTTCAGGGATAATTATTTTTTATTATTTCAGGTCAAATTCAGTTTTTAACAATTATTTTATATACAACATTAAATCGGCATGACTTTTTTATTTTTTTGTTAAATTGGATGATATACAATTAAAAGGAAATAATGATGAAAACAGCAATCATAATACTGGGTACAATAATTTCATTTATTTTGTTAATAGCTCCTGCCTGTTCAAAAGAAATAAAAAGTGAAGTTTTTTTGGATCCATCCGGGAATATTAAACAGGGTGAAACAGTCTTTGTAGAATTAAAATCAGATTCAAAGCTTAAAAATCCTTTTTTTATCTATAATAATAACAAAATAAAACTATACAAAAAGGAAAAAGGATTATATACCGGAATTATGGGAATAAATGCCCTTGATAATCCGGGAGAATACAAACTAAGTTTCTATAATAAAAACAAGCCGCTAAATCTGGAAAAAACTTTAAACGTTGTTTCCTCTAATTTTCCGATCGATAACATCATTATTACCGGCGAAAAAAGCCAGTTAACAATAGACCGGATTGAACAACAAAAAATTCAGTACTGTTTAACCAAAACATGCAAAAAAGCTTTATGGCAGAACCTTCCGCTAAATACACCTGCCGAAGGTTTTATTACATCTCTTTTTGGAGGAATTCGCTACAAAAACGGGCAACCTACAGGGAATTATCATAAAGGGTTGGATATTGGAGCCCCTGAAGGACAGGATGTAAATGCTGCAGCCGATGGAGTCGTTTTATTAGCAGAACAGTTTACTTACTTTGGAAATACAATTATAATTGACCATGGGCAGGGAATTGCCTCTGTTTATATGCACCTTTCAGAAATAGACGTAAAACCGAAAGAAACAGTAAAATTGGGACAAACTATAGCCAAAGTAGGTTCAACCGGCTATGCAACAGGCCCACATCTTCATTTCAGCATTTATATCAACGGAACACCAGTAAATCCGTTAGGTACGTGGATTAAGCCTATGCCATTAAATATTAATTGATATATTTTATAAGCTGACTTTTTATTTACAAAATAACTGTAATAATCTAAAATTATGGCATGAGAAATTTATGTATTAAAAATTTGTTAATATTGTATTTTATAATTACACTATTTTTTATAAAAACTGGCATTTCGTATCCTGCACATAATTATTCTAGATTCAACCATAATACAGTTTTACAATTGGTTGCTAATTTAAATAATAATTCTGAAAAATCGTCGCTGTTAGCTGTTGGTGCTGTAACGGGAGAAGCTATCGCAGGTTTTACTCTTGCAGAAGTTTTGATAACACTTTTGGTCATAGGTATAGTCAGCAGCATTGTTATACCTGGACTTATTCAGGATACACAGGAGATGGAGTACAAGCAGGCTTTTAGAAAAGTTTATTCTGATATTGCTCAGGCAGCTATGCGATATAAACAGGATAACGGAGGAACGATTCCGATTAATAAGACAACTACATGGTATGATAGTGCATTCAATCCGATTACTTCATATTTAAATGTTCAAAAAAATTGTCATGCATCTCAATGCTTTAATACAAGTTCTACTCCTACTTTTAACTATAAATCTTTAAATGATACTAATGAAGCTGCATATGATTTTGATGATGGACAAAGGATTCTGGCTAATGGAGTCTTTTTATCGTCGGAATATTCATTAAATCTTATATGGGTTGATGTAAATGGCTTTATAAAAGGACCCAATATTGTTGGAAAAGATATCTTTGGAATAGTTGTTACACCAACAGGAATAACACCTGCCGGTTCTTCAGCTTCAGGAATAAGTACAGATACATGTTCAAAAACATACAATGGAACATATGCTGCGTACAGCGGCCCAACATCTTCAGCGGGTTGGGGTTGTGCGGCACTTGTTATGCAGGGTAAAGATTATTAAATTATTATGAAAGTAATAGATACGTCAAATAAAAAATCGGTTGCAGATAAGGTTAAAGTTGCAAATAACTTTATTTCAAGATTCATCGGCCTGTTAAACAGGTCATTCCTGCACGAAGGAGAAGGATTATTAATTCAGCCCTGCAACAGTATTCATTCATTCTTTATGAGATTCAGCTTTGATGCGGTGTTTCTTGATAAATCCAATAAAGTAAAATTTTTAATAAAAAATATGTCTCCATTCAAAGTTTCACCGATTGTTTTCAAGGCAAATAAGGTGCTTGAATTGCCATCGGGTACGATTGAAAAGACAGAAATAAATATTGATGATATTTTGGAATTTATAGAATGATTTATAATTAATTTTTATTGACACATTTTGATATAATAATAAGTGTAAACAGTTTATTTAATTTGAATACTTTCCTGTTATTCAAGGATTTTAACCTGTGAGATCTATCCAATCGCTTCTCAGGATGGCAACTCTATAGAACAGTTATGAACATAAAAATCTCTATCAAGGAATCTCTTTCGCTTTTGCCGGATTATCCGGGTTGTTACCTTATGTACGATAAGGATGACCAGATAATCTATATTGGCAAGGCAAAAAATCTTAAAAAGAGGGTCAAAAGTTACTTTATTGGTAAACATGACTCTCCAAAACTTGCTGTTATGGTACCCCAGATTGTACGGTTTGAGTTTATTATTACTGATTCTGAAGTAGAAGCGCTTATTCTGGAATCTCACCTGATTAAAAAACATAAGCCCAAATATAACGTACTTCTTAAGGATGATAAACGTTTTCCATGGTTCACAATCACAGATGACGAATATCCCCGCATTATAATAACCAGAAAAGTAGACCAGAAACTTGTTAAAGGCAAATATTTCGGTCCATATACCGACGCAAGGGCAATGTATTCAACTCTTGAACTTATAAAAAAGTTGTTTCCGCTTAAACAATGTAAAACGCCCCGTTTCAAAGACAGGCCATGCATGTATTATCAGATTGGCAAATGCATGGGACCATGCCAGCGGCTTATCAGCCCGGAAGATTACAGAAATATAGTCAGGCAGGTTGAACTTTTCCTTTCCGGCAAGCAGACAGAACTGCTTGAAGAACTAAAAAAACATATGGAAATGTACGCAGAAACCCAGAATTACGAAAAAGCCGCCAGATACAGGGACAGTTATTTTGATGTACTTAAAGTTGTAAGCAAACAAAAAGTTGTATCAGACAATACAAGTTTAAATCAGGATATAATAGGATACGATAACGATGATCTTATGATTGGTATTGTTGTGTTAAAGGTAAGAGATGGCAGATTAATTGACAAATACGACTTTGAAATGACCCTTGATAAAATACACTCACCATCAGAAGCCATTATTGCCTTTATTCAGGAATACTACCAGATGATTAACGATGATGAAATTCCAAAAGAAATACTGCTTCCTGTAGAAATAGAAGATGATGATAAAAATTTAATTGTAGAATGGCTATCCGGCAGAAAAAATAATAAAGTAAATCTTATTACGCCCAAATTGCAGACAAAACTTGAGCTTATTGAGATGGCATCTAAAAATGCATCTTCACACCTTGAAAATATCAAGCTTAAAAAAATGATTGAGCTGCAAAGCGACTGGAACGAAGTAGGAAACTTTATTCAAGAAAAACTAAACCTGCCAAAATTTCCGCATAGAATGGAATGTTTTGATATTTCACATACACAGGGCACAAATACTGTAGCCAGCATGGTTGTTTTCATAAACGGTAAACCGTGTAAATCTGAATACAGAAGATTTAAGATAAGATCAATATCTGAAGGAAAGCCCGATGATTTTGCATCAATGAAAGAAGTAATAAAACGAAGATATTCAAAAGTGTTAAAAGATAACATTGAACTTGCTGACCTGATCATTGTTGACGGAGGTAAAGGACAGTTAAGTTCAGCAACAGAAGCTTTAGATGAACTTGGCCTTGTCAGTCAGCCGATAGTTTCTCTGGCAAAAAAACTCGAAGAAGTTTTCCTTTCCGAAAATCCTGTCCCTGTGATTTTCCCTGCAAATTCACAGGCAATGTTTGTATTTCAAAAAATCAGGGACGAAGCTCACAGGTTTGCAATAAGTTATCACCGGAAGTTAAGAGAAAATCAGGCTATAAAATCAATTCTCGATGAAGTTCCAAATCTGACATTAAACAAAAAAAAGCTGCTCCTTGAACATTTTGGCGATATAAAAGGTATAATGGATGCTACTGAATCAGAAATAGCAAGAGTTATAGGTAAAAGCTACTCTAAAAAAGTGTATAAATATTTTCATTCAACAAATTAAGGACGTAATAAAAAATACTTACGCATTTTTTATTACTTGTGAAACCTTGATAGACAAGAAGCAGCCTACAAAAATTCTTAGCCGTACAAGAACGAGTTAGAGCCTCTAATGCCGGCTCAACGCCACCATTTCGGCTCGTCACTCCCACTTCGCACCGCCTTCGCGTCGCCGAAGAATTTTTTACGCTGTCCTTAATTGTACAACATAGCATAAATTACATTAAATGTTAGAATAAAGTTATGATAGCTGTTGATATAGATAAAATTTTTGAAATACTGGATGCATATTATCCTGACAGGAATCCGTTCATTACTCTTATGAATTCCTTTCATGACCCTTTTAAAATTCTTCTTGCCTGCATATTGAGCTTAAGAACCAGAGATACTGTAACTTATGGTGCAGCAAACAGGTTATTTGAGATGGGATCAAAGCCGGAAGATTTTTTGAAATATTCGGAAGAAGACATCATAAAAGCAATATATCCGGTAGGATTCTATCCTAATAAGGCAAGGGATATTCTACAAATATGCAGAGATTTAGTAAGCAAATATAATTCTCAAGTTCCTGATAACATTGACGAGCTTTTAAAATTCAGGGGAGTAGGTAGAAAAACAGCAAATCTTGTTGTGGCAAAAGGCTTTAACAAGCCTGCAATTTGTGTTGATACTCACGTACATAGAATCTGTAACCGTCTGGGATACGTAAAAACAAAAACACCTGATGATACAGAAATGGCTCTGAGAAAAAAACTGCCGCAAAAATACTGGATAAAAATCAATGACCTTTTTGTAACTCACGGCCAGACCATCTGCCTGCCCGGCACACCAAAATGCAGTGTCTGCCCGATAAATCAGTATTGTATGAAAATTATTTAGAATGGGTAGGTAGGATTCTGTCCTACATTTTTTACAGGCTTCTCAAAAATCCTTCATAAAAATAATTTCTTGTCCGTTCAAATATCATATCTGGATTAACCTGAATCTGTGCAATATTCGTTTCAATTGCTGTTTTCGCAACAGCTCTTGCCACATTTGGCGGTACTAAAAGATCAAGGGCATGAGGAATAATGCAATCGGGCTGTAGTTGTTTGTCATTGATCAAGCATGATATTGCATTTGCGGCGCTTATTTTCATTTCATTAGTAATTTTCTTTGCTCTGACATCAAGTGCGCCCCTGAAAATTCCGGGGAAAGCAAGAGAGTTATTGATCTGGTTCTTAAAGTCAGATCTACCTGTTGCAACAATAAAAGCACCAGCTTCTTTTGCAACATCCGGCATAATTTCCGGGACAGGATTTGCCAGGGCAAAGACTACAGCTTTTGTGGCCATAGTCTTGACCATTTCTGGAGTAACTATGTTTGCTACAGAAAGCCCTATAAAGAAGTCTGCTCCCCTGATCACGTCAACCAATTTACCTTTTTCTTTAGCAGGATTTGTTTTATACGAAATAGCTTTTTTATAAGGATTCATTCCTTCTGTTCTACCCTCATAAATTGCTCCTTGCGTATCACATAAAATTAAATTTTTAACCCCGCTGTGAAGAAGCAATTCTGAAACAGAGAGTGCGCCAGCTCCAGCACCGTTTATAACCACTTTAACATTTTCTATTTTCTTTCCTGTAAGTTTAAGCGCATTCAAGAAGCCTGCAAGAACTACAGTAGCTGTGCCGTGCTGGTCATCGTGAAAAACAGGAATATTTAAGGTGTCAATAAGGGTTCTTTCTATCTCAAAACAATGCGGAGAAGAAATATCTTCCAGATTAATTCCGCCAAATACAGGCGTTATATGACTTACTATGTCTATAACTTTTGCGGGATCCTGGGTATTTAGACATATCGGAACAGCATCTACGCCCGCAAGGGTTTTAAATAAGGTCGCCTTACCTTCCATTACGGGGAGTGCAGCTTCTGCGCCTATATTGCCAAAGCCAAGCACTGCAGAGCCATCGCTGACTATTGCAATTAAATTGCCTTTTGGAGTTAATTCAAAAGCTTTTTGATAATTTATTTCTATTTCTTTGGCGACAGAATCAACACTTTCCGGTGCAACAAAAATATTAAAATCTTCATAATTCCTGATTTTAACTTTTGAGTTAACTTCAATTACGCCATGTGATTTTCTGTGGAGTTCCAGTGAATTTTCTTCAAGTAAGTGTTTTTCGCTTAAATACTCAGCAGGAGATACATCAAACCATGAATTTTTGCCTTCAAAAAGAAAATCCAGATATTTGCTTTCCACATATTCAGGATCAACTTTTAAATTTGCAGCACCGGTATCTATTGCAGTCTTTGCAACATGATACGCAACTCTTGCGGCGGCCTTGAGATTAAGATCATTGCAGGAAGAATCAGAAATCAAACCGGATTTAGAAGCATCTTCCAGTGCTGTTCCAATAACACCATACATTTCATCACTTATCATATAGGCCTGTACGTCAAGGACTGCTCTCATTATTGCAGGAGCAATAATTTCCGGCTTAATAACTCCTAACAATCCTGCATCTTCAATTGCAAGGAATATATTTGTCTTGCGGTAAGCATATAGCAGAGGAACATTTAAATCATCATTAAACCAATTTTCAAGTGTAGAGGATCTTTCCGGTAAAAAATCATCAAGATCGAATCCTGCAAAATTAGGAATCAGGTTTCTTACTATTTCAGCTATTTTGTTAATATCGTGTGTATTAACTACAATCGGATAAGCATCTATACCCGCAAATTCTTTATAACAGACAACCTTTGCTTCAACTGCCGGTATGGCGCAAAGAGGATTTATATTTTCAAAATCGGGAAAATTTGAACCGTCAGTTATAACTGCTATTGAATTAGCCCTGTTTGTATATTCCAGAGTTTTATCCTTATTATCTCTAATTTCAAGGCAGGATTTTCCAACGCCTGGGGTATAAACCAAACTTAAAGAGTAAGAATCCCTGACTGGAACTTTTGTGTTTACCTCAAAAAATCCCTGATATTTTTTTCTGTAATCAATTATGTTTTTAATCATTTTTATCTTCCCTTTATACCCTGGAATTCATATTTTTTGCCAAAAGACCTTCCATATACTGTACGATCTTTTCCTCCAGTCTTATATTCAACAAAGGATTAATTTTTCTAATAAAAAACCCCGGACTGGTTACGTTAATTTCTGTAAGTTTATTGTCTATTATATCTAAACCAGCAAAAAATATGCCATTTTTTAAAAGTCTTTTTGATACTTTTTTGCAAATTTCCCTGTCATGTGCAGAAATTTCTCCTATACACAGGCTTCCGCACCTGCACATATTTGCACGAAAATCATCTTTGCCAGGAATTCTAACAACAGCAGCTACAGGTTCATCACCAAGCAAAACAATTCTTTTATCGCCCAGATAAACCCTGCTGAGATATTTCTGCAATAATACCGGTGTTTTTCCCATATTTGTTGCTGTTTCAACTATAGTATTCAGGTTTTTATCGTTATATTTGACATAAAAAATCCCGTTTCCGCCATAGTCATTAAGCGGCTTGATTACTACTTCACCGGTTTCGTGTACAAAATCCCTGATAATTTTCAAATTGCAGCTGACAAGACTTTCTGGAACAATATCAGGGAAATTATTAATATACAGCTTTTCGTTAACAGTTCTTATGCCGGAAGGACTGTTAATTACAAGTGTTTTGTCCTGATTTAAATAATCCAGAATATAGAGAGAAAATATGTAATTCATCGTAACAGGCGGATTTGCCCTGCAAAGCACAATATCAAATTCATTCAGGCAGACTTTTTCTTTCAATGAAGATGATTCAATTTCACAATTATTAAATTTTATCCTGTTTGCAATAGCTTCAGGCTCATTTCCATTTAAAAACAAATTGTCTACAGTAACCGCATAAACGGACATGCCCCGTAAACAACATTCTTTCATTATAAAAAATGATGAATCAGGTTCTAAAAGCGAATTTGAGAAATAATTTTTATCAAGAATAAATGCTGTTTTGCAGTTAGACATATTTAATACCAGATTACAGGACTCTATAGTAAACGCACTCAATAATTAAGGACGTAATAAAAAATACTTACGCATTTTTTATTACTTGTGAAATCTTGATAGACAAGAAGCAGCCTACAAAAATTCTTAGCCGTACAAGAACGAGTTAGAGCCTCTAATGCCGGTTCAACGCCGCCATTTCGGCTCGTCACTCCCGCTTCGCACCGCCTTCGCGTCACCGAAGAATTTTTTCCGCTGTCCTTATATATAAATATTTCGGTCTTTCAGTATATTAACTAACTGGCTAATGCCATGTTAATTACAGGATAAATTAAAATATTAGTATATTAATCAGTAAAAATTAATTGATAAATGGCTATGGTTTAGGTTAAATATAAATATATTATTTCTATAGGGGTATATTTTATGATTTTGATAGCAGGCGGGGCTGGATATATCGGCAGCCACTGCACTTTAGACTTTATAAGAAATGGGTACGATTGCGCTGTTTTTGATAATCTTTCTGAAGGTCACAAAGAAGCTTTGCAAACAGATAATTTTTACAATGGTGATCTATCTGACATTGAAGACATAAGAAACGTATTTAAAAAATATCCTATAGAAGGCGTTATACACTTTGCTGCCAGCTGCTACGTGGGTATTTCTGTTACCGATCCCCAACAATATTATTATAATAACGTGGTTAATACGTTAAACCTGCTAAAAGTTATGCTTGAAAATAATGTCAAAAAAATTGTTTTCTCGTCAACATGCGCTACATATGGCAATCCCGTATACACACCAATAGATGAATCCCATCCGCAAGCGCCAATAAATCCTTACGGTAAAACTAAATTAATGATAGAAAATATTTTTCAGGATTATGACAAAGCTTACGGGTTGAAATATATGGCTCTAAGATACTTTAATGCAGCAGGTGCAGATAACAAGGCAAATATCGGGGAAAGTCACTCACCGGAAACCCATTTAATCCCGCTTGTGCTTCAAACAGCGTTAGGGGAGAGAGAATCAATAAAAATTTTCGGAAATGATTACGAAACTCCCGATGGAACCTGTATAAGAGACTATATTCATGTAAATGATCTTTCAAGAGCGCACAGATTGGCATTTGAAAGTTTAAAAAACAATAAGAAAAGTAATTTTTACAATCTTGGAACAGGTAAAGGGAGTTCTGTCAAGGAAATAATTGAAATCAGTAAAAAAATAACAGGTAAACCTGTAAAAACAGAAATAGCAGAAAGGAGAGAAGGAGACCCGCCAATTCTCGTGGCAGGCAATTCAAAAGCTAAAGAAGAACTGGGATGGATGCCGGATTTTACAGAAATATCTGATATTATAGAAACTGCATGGAACTGGGAAAACAACAGGCGTTACTGATAAAATTTTAATCAGGTATGCTTATTTTTAAGCTAAAATTATACTGTATTTAAATGCACTATTGAGGAAAACAGATTTAATGAAAAGAATACTTATTACCGGTGGGGCTGGATTTATTGGATCACATCTTTGCGAAAAGCTTTTAAACGAAGGCAACGAAGTTATTTGCATGGACAATTTCTTTACAGGAACAAAAGAAAATATTTATCACTTAATAGATAACAAAAAATTTGAACTTATCAGACACGATATAATAAAATCATTTCTGGTCGAAGTTGATGAAATATACAATCTTGCCTGCCCTGCATCTCCTATACATTACCAATATAATGCAATCAAAACAATAAAAACTAATGTTTTAGGTATAATTAATGTTTTGGGATTGGCAAAAAGACTACATGTCCCAATTTTGCAGGCTTCAACATCAGAAGTATACGGAGACCCCAGTATTCATCCACAACAGGAAAGTTACTGGGGGAACGTTAATCCAATTGGGATAAGAAGTTGCTATGATGAAGGTAAAAGGGTGGCAGAAACTCTTATGATGGATTACCACAGGCAAAATCAGGTTTTTATAAAGATAATCAGGATATTTAATACTTACGGTCCCAGAATGGCAGAAGATGATGGACGGGTAGTCAGCAATTTTATAGTTCAGTCACTTAAAAACCAGGATATAACAGTATATGGAGAAGGTGATCAAACGAGGTCATTCTGTTATGTTTCTGATTTAGTTGACGGAATGGTTAAAATGATGAATTCGGACAGAGAAATTATCGGACCGATAAATCTGGGAAATAATACAGAAACTCCTATAATCGAATTTGCAAAGAGAATCATTGATCTTACGGGAAGCAAATCAAAAATTATTCATTTACCGCTTCCACAGGATGATCCTGTCAGAAGATGCCCTGATTTAACACTGGCCAAAACTAAATTAAACTGGGAACCAAAGGTTAAGCTTGAAGATGGACTAAAAGAAACTATTAGATATTTTGAAAATAAAATAGCAAGGAGTTGAACGAATGAAGTTAACGGTAGTAGGAACAGGATATGTAGGACTGGTTGCAGGTACTTGCCTTGCAGAGATGGGAAATAACGTTATATGTGTTGACAACAACCCCGACAAGATTGAACAGCTTCGTAAAGGTATAGTTCCAATTTATGAACCGGGACTGGACGAATTAATCAGGTCAAATGTTTCCGAAAACAGGTTAACATTTACAACAGATCTTGATTATGCTGTTAAAAATTCTACTATATGTTTTATAGCTGTAGGAACTCCACAGGGAGAAGACGGATCCTGCGACCTTACTTATGTGCTTGAAGTTGCAAAATCTATAGCAAAATCTATGAACGGTTATAAAGTCATAGTTAATAAAAGCACAGTTCCTGTCGGTACTGCCGATAAGGTAAAAGCTATTATCTCTTCTATTACTCAATATGAGTTTGATGTTGTTTCCAACCCTGAATTTCTAAAACAGGGTGCAGCAGTTGATGATTTCTTAAAGCCTGACAGGGTAATTATCGGATCTGAAAGCCCAAAGGCAACTGAACTTATGCAGGAAGTTTATTCCCCATTCTTAAGAACCGGTAACCCGATTATTATTATGGATGTTAAATCGGCAGAAATGTCTAAATATGCTGCAAATTCATTCCTGGCAACAAAAATATCATTCATAAACGAAATAGCAAATATTTGTGAAACAGTAGGAGCTGATGTAGAACAGGTAAGAATAGGAATGAGTACGGACAAGAGAATAGGCAGCCAGTTTCTGTTTCCCGGTCTTGGATACGGAGGGTCATGTTTCCCGAAAGATGTAAAAGCTCTTATCAAGATAGCAGAGGACAGTGGAATTAACCCTCAAATTTTATCTTCCGCAGATAGAGTTAACCAGAAACAAAGAATACTTTTTGTAGAGAAAGTATTAAAATATTTCAATAACGATATTAAGGGCAGGACTTTTGCAGTATGGGGACTTGCATTTAAGCCCCGAACAGATGACCTTAGAGAAGCTCCTTCTATTACTATTATAAACAGGCTGCTTGAACTTGGTGCTAATATTAAAGCCTTTGACCCAAAAGCTATAGATGCTACTAAAAAAATTCTTGGAGATAAAATCACTTATGCAAAAAACAGTTACGACACACTTGAAGATGCAGATGCCCTGATCCTTGTAACTGAATGGAACGAATTCAGAAGGCCTGACTTTGATAAAATCAAATCTATGCTAAAGAATCCTGTCATTTTTGACGGCAGGAATCAGTATGAAGCTAAAAGGATGAAGGAAAGAGGCTTTGATTATTTTAACATCGGCAAATCCGAAGTTTTAAACCTGAATAAAGAAAAAATTACAGTTTAAAAAAATTAAAAACCTGATCTGTAATCCTACTAAGGACAGCGGAAAAAATTCTTCGGCAACGCGAAGGCAGCGGCTAAGTATTTTTTATTACGTCCTTACTGTACAGATAAAAAGTCCGTAAGTAACGGGGTTATTATGCAGAGATCTCGAATATTTTATCTTTCTATCTTGAATAAAATCTTGTAAGCATACTGTTCGCTGTAAAGAATGATTTCAAAATATTTATTCTCATCGGTAATATTTGCATCAAGAGCGTATTTGGGAGGCTCTGGAGGCTTTTTTTGTTTTCCGAAAGCTTTCTTGACACATACCTTAAATGCTCTCAATGGGAGTGACCATATTGTTGTTTTGGGTTTTGGCGGAGGAGGAAACAACCTTAAGGACTCTTCAGGAGTCAATGGTCTTTTTTCATAAACAGGAACCAGCCCGGCAATTTTGCCAAATTGTTTAAACATTATAAAATCATAACCATCCCTTGTTCTGGGCGTTAATAGATAATAACCGGGCTTGAATTTGGCTGATTTGCAGCTCAAAGGGAAAGCTGTCCTGATAAGGGGATATGGTGACTGGAAATATTTTATTGAATCTGCCTGTTCGTCGGGATCTTCATTTTGATCATAAACAATGTCTAAAACAGGAAGATTGTTAAATATTTCATCATAGTTTGCTTCCTGAGCAAAAACTTTACTGTATGGCAGTATTAATAATATTAATATTAAAATAATTTTCTTCATCTGTTTCCATCCTGATATATATATTAATTATTTTATAGGAGTAATCAACTTATTGGAATAAAAATATTTTGAGAAAAGTATTTTTATGATGTTTTACCCGTCAGAACGGGCATTAAGTGAGCTTGACTTGAAAAATTGGAACAAAACCGCACTTGACAACGTCAAGCCTTATTGGTTAAATTATTCATGCTCAACAAAGCAAAAATGAGCATTAGATAAATTAAGTTAATTACGGGATGTAGCGCAGCTTGGTAGCGCACCTCGCTTGGGACGAGGGGGTCGCACGTTCAAATCGTGTCATCCCGATTTTTTATGTTGAGTTGCAATCTATGTAATAACAATGGGTTGTAACGTGATATTAAAGTTTTGAACGATTGATTTTTTCAATCGTTTTTATTTGTTTTTGTGCAGATTTTAAATATTTCATTCCTTCTTCAAAATATTCTTTGATTGTTTCTATGTGGTTTTCAAGATAACGTTCTTTTCTTGTTAATGATTTTTTTTCTTTCATCGAATAGTTCTCCTTATTGTTCGTTACAAATTATATTATGTTAAATACATAATATAATAAATAGAATATTAAATATATAATATATAAAATTTTTTTATGGAAGAAAAAGATTTTTTAAAAAAAGTTGGAAAAAATTTAAAAGTTGAGAGAATAAAAAAAGACCTCTCACAGGAAAAATTAGCTGAATGTATTGATTCAAATCAGCAATACATAAGTTTAATAGAAAGCGGTGAACAAAATACAACTCTTTCAAATCTATTCAAACTTTCTCAGGTACTGGAAATTGAGCCCTATAAACTCTTAAAATTTGATGAATAGGTTAATTAAATTAAAATAGTTGTAAATAAAGAAATTTTATTGTACATTAATATTGCATGCGGGTGTAACTCAGTTGGTAGAGTGTTAGCCTTCCAAGCTAATTGTCGCGAGTTCGAACCTCGTCGCCCGCTTTTTAATTTTAAAATTAAATACGTGGCGGGTGTAGCCAAGCGGTTACGGCTCCGGATTGTGGTTCCGGCATTCGTGGGTTCGAATCCCATCACTCGCCCCATTTTTACTTTTAGACAAATTAACCAGAGCATTAAACGAGCTAAATAGCTCGTATTCTAGTTTTGAACCATTTAAATATAAGTTCGGAAAAACTAATTTTATAATTCTTCGTTTTCTATAGAGAAACTGGTAGAAAGAGATGCCGGTATTATACCAAAGAGTTTTATAGGCCGCCTGATTGAGGCGGTTTATTAGTGTTGAGATGTTCTTGCACAAATTACCGATTTCTTGCACTGTTTTGCCAGATTTTTGCACTAAATATATTTATAGTTTATACCTTTATAGGTAAAAGCCCTATTGCATTTGAATATCTGCCTAGTGCAACTTTGTGCAAGAAAGTGCAATTTTTGATTTTACACATATTCTGAGATGTGTCGAATTATCTCTGAGATAGAGGCAAATGACTTGATGTTTCCCAAACGCAAGCTATACTGACAACACAGTAATAGCAAAGGTTTTAATATGACACAAGTTCCTGAAAAATATAAAAATCTTGCTTTAGCAAGGTTAGATATTGTTAAAAACTGGATAGAGTTCAGAAAAAACTACAAAAATAAAATGCAAGCTGATTGTGATTTTATTCAACTCTACAATTCTGGCGAACAGTATAAGTATTTATTTGAACTAACAGGTAGAATATCAAGAGGTGGATTGCACAGGTGGCTTCAAAAACTTAACAACACAGATGATTGGACTCAATTAATTCCACAGTATAAATATACAAAATCATCAGAGTACAGGACAAGCTTAAATGATGATGAGATAAAAGTATTTATGAACCTGCTTTTACATCCCAACAAACTAAGTATTGGTAAGGCAATTAACTTAACAAAGTATAGCTTAAGAAGCCAAGACTTTATTCCTGCTGATATAACTTTTAGAAGATATGCAAAATGGTTTAGAGATAATAATTATGACAAATGGATTTTAGCTCGTGATGGAGAAAAAGGATTAAAGAGGCAACTTGTAAGGATTACTTACAAGTTCAAAAAGAAGGCACTAGAGAAGTTTCAAGGAATTTAACATATTATTCACTTGAAGCAATAATTGCGGTTGGTTATAGAGTAAAGTCTGAAAGAGGTACTCAATTCAGGCAATGGGCAACAAGCATTTTGCAAAATTATATCCACAAAGGTTTTGCTATAGATAGTGACCGTTTTAAGTACGGGTCAAAGTTCAGTACAAGATTTTTTGATGAATTACTTGAAGAAATCAGAGATATTCGTGCAAGCGAAAGAATGTCTTATCAGAAAATCACTGATATTTATGCAACTTCTATAGACTATTCACCAAAGACAGGCAAGATACAAGCATCTGTAATCGCCACTAATAATGTCTGATCTTAAAGAAATTAATGAAGATAGCTGACTTGCCTCTTCTTCATAATCATAATATTCATAATCCTCAGTCTCAACAAGAAATTCAAAGATCAAATAATCATTTTTTTCATAAATCTTGGCACTTTCTCCAACACAGTATTTTTCTGCAAGTTCAATATTTATAACTGAATTTGTAAAGTAGTTGCAAAATGATGAAAAACCTCTATTTTAGACTTGTAAAGAGCTAGAATAGAGGTATAAAGATATGTTAGATGTTGTAGAAGAATTTGTCAATAAAATTATATCTTTTG